>Ga0222663_1000014_pt1 | contig 236337 bp, 230 predicted proteins | sample AntAcemetagen602_FD_179852 | JGI IMG/M metagenome (GOLD analysis project Ga0222663, IMG submission 179852) | Saline water microbial communities from Ace Lake, Antarctica - #602 | ecosystem: Environmental > Aquatic > Non-marine Saline and Alkaline > Saline | place: Antarctica: Ace Lake... | reverse complement strand
ATGCCGCCGTCTCGCCAAGGACTTTGAGAACCGCACCAAAACCGCCCGAGCCTTCCTCCTCTTGGCGTCAATTCGCATGATGATGAGAAAGCTTTGTTTAAACACTTAAACTTTTCAGACGGACTCTAAGGGAATGCGCCCTACGGTCGGCAATCCGATATCGACACCGTCATACCGATCCCAATAATCACGGGTACAGTAAAACGGATCGTGTGGATGAATGAGTGAGACCGTCAGAAAGAAGGGTCGCTCGTCAGAGCCGCGCGCAATGTCATACAGCTTTTGTTGTGCGCGAAACATAGACTGTTCGTCATAGTCCAACTGCACACTGCGTTCACAAATTCCAGATTTTAAAACGCCGCGGGAATCCGATGCGGTTTCTTTGGTTTGTTTCTTATTATGGTCGGTCCAATAAAAATCACTGGGATAAATGTCAGATGTGAGGCGTTCCTCATAACCGTGTAATTGGTCTGGCCCAACAAAATGCATCTTGCCAATCAGCGTTGTGGCATATCCCCGTGCCCGCAAATAATGTGCAACGGTGGGTACAGACGCGGGCAGTTCAGCGGCATTGTCATAGGCACCAATGCGCGACGCCAGCCGCCCGGTCATCATGGCGAACCGTGAGGGACCGCACAGCGGGAACGGGCAATACGCATTCTTAAACATCACGCCTTCACGGGCGAGGCGATCAATGTGCGGAGTTTTGGCAAATGGATGACCATCAACGCCCAAGGCTTCGGCGGAAAGCTGGTCGGCTTGAATAAAAAGAATGTTAGGCTGTTTCATCGCAAGAATATGACACAAAACCGTCACGGAACACTACTGCCCATTGGGTGTAAGAAGGCATTAGATTTGCTTCAGATGGATATGAGATAGCAAGGTTGGGAAAGATGATGCGCATTGGAATCAATGGCTTTGGTCGGATGGGCCGCTTGGCCCTCAGGGCAGGTTGGGGGCGGCCCGGGTTTGACGTTGTTCATATCAACGAGCCACAGGGCGGTGCGGCGACAGCGGCACATTTGTTAGAATTTGACAGTGTTCATGGGCGTTGGTCGCCGGGTATACAAGAAGACGATGACGGCCTTATCATCGGTGATCAACGTGTTGGCTTCACCAGCCACGATCATCCGTCAAAGCTTGATTGGGGCGGGCTCGGCGTTGATCTGGTGATCGATTCGTCTGGAAAATTTCGAACGACCCTGGAGCAACGCCAACACATTGCCAATGGGGCGAAGAAAACGTTGGTTGCCGCGCCGGTCAAAACAGAGGGCGCGCTGAACATTGTCTTTGGGGTTAATCACCATCTGTATGATCCCGCTGTTCATGACGTGGTGACGGCGGCATCGTGCACCACAAATTGCTTAGCTCCGATTGTGAAAGTTATTCACGAGAACTTAGGGATTGAACGCGGCTCGATCACCACCATTCACGATGTAACCAACACCCAAGTCATGGTCGATGCGCCGCATAAAGATTTGCGCCGGGCACGGTCGGGCCTAACATCGTTGATTCCGACAACTACCGGGTCGGCCACGGCGATCACGCTGATCTATCCCGAGCTGGCGGGTAAGTTAAACGGTCATGCCGTGCGGGTGCCCTTATTGACTGCGTCGCTCACCGATTGTGTTTTTGAACTGGCAACGCCAACAACGGCAGAGGCCGTCAATGCCCTGTTCGAAACAGCAGCATCCGAAGGGCCGTTGGTCGATATCCTAGGCATCGAAAAACGCCCGCTGGTGTCGGTTGATTACGTCAATGATCCACGCTCTGCCATTGTTGATGCGGCGTGCACAATGGTTGTCGATGGCACGCACCTGAAAGTGTATGCTTGGTACGATAACGAATGGGGCTACGCCCATCGAATGGTTGACGTTGCTCTGATGATGGGTGCCGCACAGTAACGAGCGCGCGCAGTAACAAGGATCGGCCGTGCAAGACAAACCGACCTATGCCGCCGTCACGGTCGCCTATTGGGGCTTCACGTTAACCGATGGCGCGTTGCGCATGTTGGTGCTGCTCCATTTTCATGCGTTAGGGTTTTCTCCTCTGAATTTGGCCCTCTTGTTTTTGCTGTATGAAGCCATGGGCATCCTGACCAATTTTTTTGGTGGTTGGATCGGTGCCCGGTTTGGCTTGCGACTCACGCTGTTTGCGGGTCTTGGCATTCAAATCCTTGCGCTGATGCTGCTGTCGTTTAATGACCCAGCCTGGGTGCTGGCAGTATCTGTTGCCTACGTGATGGGCGCGCAGGCGCTATCGGGTATTGCGAAGGACCTGACAAAAATGAGTTCCAAAAGCGCCGTCAAATTGGTCGTCAGCGATGCGAATGGCGCACTGTTTCGCTGGGTTGCCGCCCTAACAGGATCAAAGAACGCTTTGAAAGGGATTGGCTTTTTCTTAGGTGGTGCCTTGCTGCAAGGGATGGGGTTTCAAGGAGCCTTGTGGCTGATGGCAGGTGCTTTGGCCGTGGTTCTGCTGGCAAGCCTGATTGGTATTCGTTCTGATTTGGGGAAAACCAAAACGGTGATCACGCGCGGCGATCTGTTTTCAAAAACCCCGGCCATCAACTGGCTAAGCTTTGCCCGCGTTTTTTTGTTTGCGTCTCGGGACGTTTGGTTCGTTGTTGGGCTGCCGATCTTTTTATCCGGTGTTTTGGGCTGGAGCTATCATCAGGTTGGGGCGTTCATGGCCCTGTGGATCATCGGTTATGGAATCGTCCAAGGCATCGTGCCCCACATCACACGGTCCGCCCGTGATCCTCAGTCGGCCACGCGCGCCGCGCGCCTGTGGGGCTTTGTGTTGGCGGCACTGCCTTTGGTTTTGGGATTGGCCCTCACCCAACAATGGAGTGATCCAGGCACTGTCTTGATCAGCGGCCTCTTGGTGTTTGGCGTCATTTTTGCCATCAATTCAGCGCTGCATTCGTATCTGATTGTCGCCTTTGCCGATGACGATAAGGTGTCGCTGGCCGTCGGTTTTTATTACATGGCCAATGCGGTTGGGCGATTCTTGGGCACGTTGCTCTCGGGCCTTGTCTATCAACTTGCCGGGTTGGAGGCATGCCTCTACGTGTCTGGTGGTATGGTGTTGATCGCAGCCCTAAGTGTTTGCATGATCTCACCATCACCGGAAAAACAGACGCCCGCCCCGTAAAGGAAAATCAAATGGCCATCATTCAACCAACAGATAGTGTTGGCACCGTGACCGCAGCGCTGCTGCGGGCCGATGCAACCTCCACCGAGTCTGTCGCCAGTGGCGTGGTTGATCGTCTGGTTCTAACGTTTGATGGCATTGTTGGCGACGTTCATGGCGGGTCCGTGCGTCCATCCGATGTGCGTGTCAGAAAGCAATATGAAGATGGCACGCCCATTCGAAACGTTCGCCAATTGACCATCGTATCCGATGAAGATTTAGCCGCTATCGCCACCGGTTTGGGCATCGATCACGTATTGCCCGCTTGGTTGGGGGCAAATCTGTCCGTATCCGGCATTCCATCATTCACGCTTATCCCACCCTCAACGCGGCTGATCTTTTCCAGCGGCGCGTCGTTGGTGGTCGATGCGGAAAATGAGCCCTGCATTTATCCCGGCAAGGAAATCGCAAAGTCAGCGCCGATCGAGGCAAAGCGTTTTGCCGCCATCGCCACCAACTTGCGCGGCATCACCGCATGGGTTGAACGGGAAGGCGATATTGCTGTTGGCGATTCCGTTGCCGTCCACATCCCGCCTCAACGGATTTGGCCGCCGCACACCTGATCCCGTTTAGAGATCACCCGCCCAGATCGGTGGATGAGTCTTGCGCCAGCCCGTCAGCTTTTCTAACTGAGAACACAGCGCCAGTAACATTCCGTCTTCGCCATGTTTGGCGGCCAGTTGAATGCCCAGGGGCAACCCGGCCTTTGATGTTTCCATTGGCAACGATGCAGCGGGCTGGCCGGTGATGTTGAACGGGCTAGCGAACGGGGCAAAGCCGTATCCCGCTTTTGCCCAGGTTTCAAAATCAAAATTGTCGGATCGCGAATCAATCGCCCCAACGGCATCCGGATCTGTCGCCAGTCCTGGGCAGACGATGATATCAATGGGGTCCATGGCGCGGCTTAAGATCACGGCCGCATCATGCAAAGCACACCGGGCATCATAGTATTCCTGTCCCGAACATCGGGCGACGCGGTCGCGCATGTAATGGGTAAAGGCTTCCAATTCATGGCGTTCCGGTTCACGGCCGACGTCTTGAATACGATCACTAATGGCGCGGGTGATATCAAACATCCACAGCAGATCAAATTGATCATGGCTGAGGGTTGGTGCGGGGAAGGCCCAATCAACAACTGTGTGGCCCATGGTCTCTAGCATTTTTGCCGTGCGCATCGCAGCGCCCGCCATTTCCGCATCCACATCAATGCCGCCGGGGGCTTGCACGGCCAGACCAACACGCAGACCAGTAGGCTTTTTTGTTGTGGCCTCTAGGTATGATGAGCGGGGTTTCTGAACAGGATAGCGCTGCCCAACATCGGGACCTGCCCCCGCATCCAGGGCGGCGGCACTGTCGCGCACACTGCGGCTGAGAACATGATCTGAATTCAAACCGCTGGCGATTTCTGATAGGTACGGCCCCACTGGATTTAGCCCAGCGCTGGGTTTTAATCCAAACACCCCGCAGCATGATGCAGGGATACGGATCGAGCCGCCCAAGTCCGTGCCGTGGGCGAACGGCACCATTCCCGATGCTACGGCTGATCCGGCACCGCCCGATGATCCACCCACCGTGATCGCCGCATTCCATGGATTAAGCGTCGGGCCGCGAAAGGTCGGCTCGGTGACAAAGTCATTGGCGAACTCAGGCGTGTTGGACTTACCCAAAATAATCAACCCGGCATCGCGCCAGCGTTTGACCAAGGTGCTGTCTGGCTTTGATGTCGCACCGTCAAAGAACGCGCAACTGAATGTCATTGGCATATGGTCGGAATATTGGTTGACGTCTTTTAATAGGAACGGAGCGCCATACAGTGCTGATGTGCCGTCACCGATTGGCCCGACCGCAAGGGTGCGGTTGATATCATCCATGACCATGGCGTTCAGATTTGGATTCAAGGATTGAATGGCATGGATGGCCGCCTCGGCCACCGCTTGCCAAGACGTTTGGCCATTACGAATAAGGTGCGATAGGCCAACGGCGTCCAGCGATGCGTATGTTTTCAAATTCATGTGGCGCTTGTCCTGTAAAGTCGCAGTCCAACGATCAAAATAACACTAGCGACAATCGAATAGGCTGTCATCGTCAAGGCGATGTCAGGGATGCTGAGGCCGTTATCCATCATCAAACCCATGGTGACCGGACCCAGCGCCGATGCAAAAACCTGTAAGGCGACGACCATTGACTTGATCGATCCGAGATGGCGTGCGCCATACAGTTCAGCCGATAGTGCTGTGACGGCAGTGCTGGATATACCGCCTGTTAGACCAATCAAGATCAGGTAGGGCAATACCCATATTTCACTCTCACCGAAGGCTAAAACAATCATGCTGGCCATCAACGGCAACAGCATGACCGGCAATGTCCGCCGCGCCGATATCTTATCGATAATTGGCCCCGCCAAGATGGCGGCGGCAACGGCACCGAATGAATAGGCCCAATAACTACCTGTTACCCAGGTCAGGCTCCAGCCTTTCGCCGCAGCGGTTGCCGGGTGGTGGAAGAACATCGCCGTATCAATGAAGGATGGCGCTAAAATGGCGGGCATCAACAGGTAGAACCGCCAATCCCGTAGCACCTGAGACCGCGTGACCGACGCGATCAATTCCGTCGGCGCGTCTGTGCCAGCGATGCGAAGGTGGTCATCGCTGTGATGTTTCAACAACAACCGAATGGCGGGAATAAGAACGACAGCCAAGACGGCGGCGACGATCAAATACGTATTTCGCCAACCAAAGGTATCAATGGATTGAACCACGATGACCGGCAGTGTGGCCTGACTGACAGCAAAGCCCAAGCCGACGATAGCGATAGCTTTGCCGCGTCCTTCGGTAAAATGCCGCGCGGTTGCGGTCAGTCCCGTATGGCTGCTCAGGCCTTGGCCTGTTTGGCGCAACAAAAAGATCGACACGGCCAAAAAGATCGGACTGGGCGTTAAGGCCATGACGATGCATGCGATGATCAGCCCGATGGCAACCAGCGTTGAAAATTGCTTTAGGCGCATCCGATCAATGACCGAACCGGTCCAGGTCAGGGCCAGGGCGCTGACCAACGTACCCGCCAGATAGATGGCACCCCATTCCGTATGGCTCAGGCCAAAGTCTGCCCGGATTGCGGGGCCGAACACGCCGATGAAAAAAGTTTGGCCTGCGCTGGACACGAACAGCATGAGAAAGCCGAACAGCAAAAAGGGTCGATTGGCATGGAAAAGGTGCCAGTAGGCGCCCAAGTGCGTGGAGGGGATCATGCTTAAAAAATTCCCGCTTCCAGCCCGACAGCCATGGTCATGCCCAGCTCTTCGGCCGAGGCGATGAAGCCATCATTCCAATTTCCTTTGCACCACAGCGGATCACAAACCGGCTTCCACCGCAGGCCTTGTGTGGCAATGCTATCGATGGCGCGGAGGGTGCCGGTGCCGTCGAGGCCCGCCCGTACATAAAGGCCATAGGGCGTACCCTGCTTTTCTTCCAAGACAGCATAATATGTGCGGTCGAAAAAATCTTTCAGCGCACCTGACATATAACCCAGGTTTTCTGTCGTTCCCAAAATGATGCCATCAGCCGCTAAGACATCATCGGCGGTGGTCTCAAACGGGGTCAGGGCATGAACAAGGACGCCATCAATGTCCGTGTGTGTTGCACCGCGAACCACAGCATCGCGCAAGGCTTGGGTATTCGGTGATGGCACGTGGCCGACGATGAGAAGAGTCTTGGTCATGGCGCGGGCACGATAGCGGCGCTGCGGCTTGCGTGCAAAAAGAAAGGCCCCCCAAAAAAAGAGGCGGGCCCCGAAAGACCCGCCCCCTCAATCAACGCCTAAAAAGTCGTCTTACTTTTCGGCTTCTTTGTAGGCGTCTGCCTCGTGTTTGCCGCCCACATAAATAGCGACAACACACATGACGGCAGAGACAGCCAGCCATGTAAGTTCCCACGATGTGCCGGCACCCATATAAATGGCCCCGGCCGAATCGTTCCATGTGTCAATTGCTGATCCCATAATGGGTCTCCTTTTCTTGAAGTGATGTTTAGATTATTCGGCGGCGTGATGCGCACCTTTCCATTCCGGATAGGCTTGGCTTGGCACTTTGGTTGGATCGAGACCGGCTATTTCAGCCGCTTCGCCAACCCGCAAAATACCCATCATTTTCAAGATGAGGGACACCACATAACCTGGCACCAATCCCAACAGCAGCATGACAATCATGCCCACGAATTGGCCCATAAAGGAAATTGTCGGCACGGTTCCAGCATCGCCCTGTAGGGCAGGATAACCAGAGGCAAAAATACCAACACCCATCACACCAATGATGCCGAGTGTTCCGTGAACTGTGACAGCGCCAACAGCATCATCAATGCCAATTTTCTCGACCATGTCTGCACATGGTTTCAAAACACAACCAGCAAAGAAAGCAATACCGAAGGCGAGCGGTGGCCAATAGAGATCAAGTCCCGAAGCACAAGAGATGATTCCACCGAGAGCACCAGACATCATCCAGAATGGATCACGGGTCACGACCCACGCTCCAATGATGCCACCAGCAAAGGACATCAAAATGTTGAATGACAATGCACTAAGCGTTGTTGGTGTGCCGTAAATTGTTGCCATGTGACTGTTGAACCAAGACCATGCTTCGCCCGGTACAATCAAACACGCCATCAAGAAGCCCCAGAAACCGGCGATAATTAACATCAGGCCGATCAGGACCAACGGCATGTTATGTGGGCTCAGGTTATTGGCTGATCCATCAGCATTAAACTTGCCGATACGTGGCCCTAGGTTAATGAGAACACCTAGCGCAAAGAAGCCTGCGACCATGTGAACCAAACCGGCCGCACCAAAGTCGTGGAAGCCCCATTCCGTAACCAACCAACCTTGGTAATGCCAACCCCAAGCCGCCGCAACGACCCAAGCAAATGACCCCAAGACAATGGCCAGAATAACGAATGAAACAACCCGAATGCGTTCAATCACAGCGCCTGACATAATTGATGCCGTGGTTGCTGCAAATAAGGTAAAGGCACCCCAGAAAACGCCCGTGGCACGGTCATCCAAATTTGGCCCCATGACTTCACCCAACGGATTGGCAAAGGCCATGGCAGTTTCCCAAGAACCTCCCTCGCCGAATGTTGGAAGCAGGCCGGGCGTCCAGGCCCAATAAACAAACCAACCGAAGTAATAAAAGGTCGGCACGATAAACGCGAAAGCCAGAATATTCTTAATGCCGGATGCCAGGACGTTTTTTTGGCGCGAGGCACCCATTTCATATCCCAAGAAGCCGACGTGGATCAGTATCATAAGTGGAATAGAAAGGTAATAATAAGTTTCGGCGAAAGTAGTATTTGTAACGGCTTGAGCGGCTTTTAGTGCCGCTAGCTCCGCTATGACTTGGGCTAATTGTTCTTCCATTCGTAAATCCCCTGTGTTGCGCTTTGTCCCGGGTGCACCCTCACTCCTGTGCGTGGTTCAAAGCTTTGGATTTGCCTTGTTTCATCCGTGTCGCCGCAGCCGAAAGTCAGCGTTTGAAATCCAAACGCCTAAGTCATCTGCACCGACATGATTCTGGCCAGCGTTCTCCGTCTCAATTCTAACCCCCTGGCCCCATGTTAAAAGTGCATGGCATACTAGAGGGCTTATACCCGTGGGATCACAGTTCAGCCGGATCGCATGGTCCTGAATCGTCCAGGGACGGCACCATGATGGGGGTGCCGTCTTGACCAGCATTCAAGCGGAGCTGTTCAACCCCTCATTTTATTCTAATGGCCTCGCAACTTATAATTGGTACTGTTTTGGTTGCGAGCCCAACAAGAATGTTATTCCCCATGACACGTGATTTCAGCAATGGCAGAGACCACGTTTCATATAAAGAATATCCTATGCCGCCGGTGAATGCGACGATTTTTTTACTGTGTCTTATAATTAGGCAGAGTTCCTTGGAAAATGCGGGTTTCAGAGCTGGGCATTCCGTATACAGTCGCAATGAACCGGCTTTGCCAGAGGAGAGAACGTTGTGACCAACCAATTCTATACCTTTTCCCGCGCACTCTGCCGAATTCCAGGCGATAGCGTGGCCCAAGGGCTGCGGGCAACCGGCGCACAAGACCCTGATCCAGCCCTGTTCCGATCCGAACACACGGCGTATGTGGAGGCGCTGATTGATGCGGGTGTGTCAGTGGAGGTTTTACCGCCCTTAGAGGCCTTTCCCGATTCGGTTTTCATTGAAGACGCCGCTTTGTGTCTGCCAGAAGGGGCCGTGGTGCTGGCGCCGGGGGCACCAACCCGGGCGGGGGAAGCCGATGCCATCCGCGCGCCCCTCGAAAACCATTATCGAACCGTTGCAACCATTCAGCAGGGCACCATCGACGGCGGCGACATTCTGGTCACGGACCGTGAAATTTTGGTCGGCCTGTCAGAGCGCACGACGGCAGAGGGCGTTGCCAGTCTTCGCGCCATCGTTGAGTCCTGGAGTTACACTGTGACGATGGTGGATACGCCGCTGGGCGTTCTGCATTTCAAAACCGATTGTGGCCTCTTGGATGGCGAGACGATTCTGGCGACGCACCGCCTTGCCGAGTGTGAGGCCTTCAAAAAATACCACGTCTTGCTGGTGCCGCGCGGCGAAGAAGCCGCTGCAAATGCAGTGCGCGTCAATGATGTCGTGTTTTTGTCCGCCGGGTTTCCAAAAACCACCGACCTGTTAACAGCCGCTGGCTTTAAGGTTGTCGCGTTGCCAACCAGCCAAGCGGCCTTGGTTGATGGTGGCTTGTCGTGCCTGTCGCTCAGGTTTTCGCCAAATACTTAAAAACACGCCTTGACATAATAGTCATTATATAAAAAATTCTCTCAAGAAAATGACGTGCTGAACGTTGTTGCAGCGGTATGGGCTGTGGTTTGGGAGGGCCGAATGGATTTCGCACTCAGCGAAGAGCAAACAATGCTGGTCGAGATGGTCCGCAAGTTTGTTGCCAATGAAATGATTCCCCACGAAGAAATGGTCGAACGAACTGATGAGGTTCCCGCCGACCTGCGCGCGGAGCTTACCGGCAAAGCGGTCGATCTGGGCATCTACGCTTGCAACATGCCCGAAGATTTGGGTGGCGGTGGCCTAGATGATTTCGACACCATGCTGGTTGAAAAAGAACTGGGCCGCACGGCCATGGCGTTGGCCGATTGCTGCTGGCGTCCGTCCAATGTTCTGATGGCGTGCACGGGCGCGCAGCGCGAACGCTATTTGCTGCCCGCCATCCGCGCCGAACGCAAAGACTGTATCGCCATGACAGAGCCTGATGCCGGGTCTGATGTGCGCGGCATGAAAGCAACAGCCGTGCGCGATGGGGATGATTGGATCATCAACGGCACCAAGCACTTTATTTCTGGCGCCGATGTTTCCGACTTCATCATTTTGTTTGTCTCAACCGGCGAAGAAGAAACTCCGCGCGGCATCAAAAAACGGATTACTGCGTTTCTGGTCGATAGCGATACGCCGGGCGTCGAAGTGCGCCGTGGCTATCACGCGGCCTGCCACCGGGGCCATCATAACTGCATCATCAACATGGACAACGCTCGGGTCAGCAATAACCAAATTCTTGGCGAAGAAGGCAAGGGGTTTGAGGTCGCCAACGAATGGCTCTACGCCACCCGCGTCGTGGTTGCGGCCATGTGCTGTGCGCGGTCTGAACGGGCGCTCGACATTGCCCTGAATTGGGCGGCACAGCGCAAACAGTTCGGCCAAGTCATCGGCAAGTTCCAAGGTGTCTCTTTCCAATTGGCTGATATGGAAGTCGATGTCCGCATGTCGAACCTCGTGTTCTTGGAAACCGCTTGGAAATTGCAACAAGGCACCATGACCGACCAAGACGCCGCCGTTGCCAAATTATTCTGTTCAGAAGCCTGTGGCCGCGTTGCCGATCAAGCCATTCAAGTGGTTGGCGGTATGGGCCTGATGGCCGATCTGCCGCTGGAGCGCATCTGGCGTGATGCCCGTGTCGACCGCATTTGGGAAGGCACCAGCGAAATTCAACGCCACATTATTTCTCGTGCCATGCTGCGCCCGCTCGGCGCGTAACGCTTCTTCATCCGTTAGGGAGACTGATTGCCATGAACTTCAATGCTTTCATTACCTGTGCCGTCACCGGCGCGGGCGACACCACCGCCCGCAGCAATTTGGTGCCGATCACGCCAGAGCAAATCGCCGACAGCGCCATTGGCGCGGCGAAAGCTGGTGCGGCCATTGTTCATTGCCATGTGCGTGACCCGGAAACTGGCAAAGGCAGCCGCAACGTTGGTTACTATGAAGAAGTCGTCCGCCGCATCCGCGCCGCCGATGTCGATGTGTTGGTTAACCTAACTGCTGGTATGGGCGGTGATGTGATCCTCGATCCAAACATGAAGCATAATCAAATTTCTGATGCGTCTGATTTGATCGGCCCGATGGAGCGCTTGGAGCATATTGAGCATCTGGCAAAAGATCCGGTCTTAAAGCCGGAAATTTGCACGATGGATTGCGGCAACATGACATTTGGCGACGGCAACGATGCGTACCTTTCAACGCCGGGCTTCTTGCGCATGGGCATGGAACGGGTTCGCGAATTGGGCGTGAAACCGGAGTTGGAAGTGTTTGATACGGGCCACCTTTGGTTCGTCAATCAAATGGTCAAAGAAGGCTTGGTTGATGATCCCACCTTCATTCAGCTCTGCACCGGCATTCCCTATGGTGTGCCGGATGATCCCTTGACCGTCGCTGCCATGGTTCACAACTTGCCTGCTGGGTCCGTGTTCTCATCGTTTGCCTTGGGGCGTATGCAAATGCCGTGGGTCTCTCAGGCGTTGTTGTTTGGTGGCAACATTCGCGTTGGCCTGGAAGACAACTTATACCTGGAAAAAGGCGTGCTAGCGACCAACGCCCAGTTGGTTGAGCGCGCGGCGAAGATTGCCGAACTGCAAGGTGTCAAAATCATGAGCGCGGCAGATGTGCGCGATCAACTCGGCATTGCGAAGGCCGCCTGACATGCGCGACATCAAAACGCTGGGCCTTCTGGGCACAGGCGTCATCGGGGCCGGGTGGGCCACGCGGGCGCTGCACTATGGTATTGATGTGGTCGCCTATGACCCCAATCCAAAGATGGAAGATTGGTTACGGGGTGCCATCGATAACGCCGCGCCGGCGTTGTCAAAGCTAACCATGGCCCCGCTACCCAAGCGGGGGTCGTTGACGTTCACGACCGATGTGAACGAGATGATTGCTGCGGCTGACTTCATCCAAGAGAGCATTCCGGAAAACTTGGACCTGAAGCAAAAGGTGCTGCGCGAACTATCCGCAACCATCGCGCCAGACGTGATTATTGCGTCCAGCACATCCGGGTTTATGCCAACCGATTTGCAGAACGGCATCACGGCACCAGAACGGTTAATTATTGGTCATCCGTTCAACCCGGTTTACCTGTTGCCGCTGTGTGAAATTGTCGGCGGCACGCAAACGGCGGATGAGGCCAAGCAATCGGCCACCGCTTTTTATGAATACATCGGCATGCACTGCCTTCAGGTGCGGAAAGAAATTCCTGGCCACATCGCCGACCGCCTGCAAGAAGCCCTATGGCGCGAAATTCTACACATTGTTGATCGCGACGCGGCCAACACAGACGAGATCGACCAATCCATCTGCTACGGGCCGGGTCTGCGGTGGGCCATCATGGGCACCAATATGATCTTCACCTTGGCTGGTGGCGAAATGGGGATGCGGCATTTCTTCAAACAGTTCGGCCCAGCGCTCGAACTGCCGTGGACAGATTTGAAAGCGCCAGAGCTAACCGACGCGTTGATCGATAAAATGGTCGCCGGTGTTGAAGAACAACAAGGCGATAAATCGATCCGCGAATGGGAACGCATCCGCGACGATTGCTTGGTCGCCATCCAACAAGTATTGCGCACCCATGACCAAGGTGCTGGTAAAACGCTAAAGGCCATTGAACAACGGCTGTATGCCACCGTCGGCGTGACACAAAATGCGGAACTGGACCTGTCGCAACCGCTTCGATTGCATGAAACCGAAGTGACGGCTGATCTGATTGATTACAACGGTCATCTGACTGAGTGGGGTTTCCTAAAGCTTATCAGCGACGCAACGGACAAGCTGTTTCGCCTGATTGGGATCGATCAAGCTTACCGCGATGCGGGCCAAACGTATTTCACGGCAGAAACTCATATCTCGTACATCGACGAAGCCAGGCAGGGCGATGCCGTTCATGTGATGACGCAGATCGTTTCGGCGGATGCCAAGCGGCTGCGGTTCATGCACACGCTGGTTCGCACGGCAGATGATGCGCCGATCTGTGAGATTGAACAGATGCTTCTGCACATGGACACACCCTCCGGCAAGACCGCACCCGCAGCGGATCACGTGCAAGCGAAGCTGCAAAAAATTACAGCCCATCATGCGGCCTTGCCACAACCCAACCGGGCCGGTCGGGCCATTGGTGATCCGGTAAAGTAAGGTCTAGCTCATGAATATCTCACGCCTATTGCGCCCCAAAAGCCTCGCCGTACTGGGGGGGGCGTGGGCTGATGTTGTGCAGCAGCAGTGCCGCAAGTTGGGCTTTGAAGGACCGATTTACCGGGTTCACCCCCGGCGCGCGGCGGCGGGCGAAGCCGACGTTTACCCTGATCTCGATTCGTTGCCCACAATTCCCGATGCGGCCTTTGTTGGGGTCAATCGGGAAACAACGGTTGAGGTCATGGACGTGATGAACCGTCTGGGCGTGGGCGGTGCCGTGTGTTTTGCCTCTGGCTTTAATGAACTTCATACAGACGCCACCAAGGCTTTGACAGCCGATCTAAAAAAAGCCGCTGGTGATGTGCCTTTCCTGGGGCCGAACTGCTACGGATTCATCAACTACTTTGATCGCGTCTCTTTATGGCCGGATGAAATTCCGCCGCAAAAAACACCAGATCGCGGCATCGCCTACTTATCACAATCGGGCACTGTCGGTCTGAACGTGATTTATGCTGACCGATCCTTGCCTGTTGGGTATTTGGCTTGCGTTGGCAACCAAACCGCAGTCGGGTTTCATGACCTGATTGATGCGGTGTTAGAAGATGACCGGGTCAGCGCCATTGGAATGTATGTCGAAGGCTTCCCAGACCTAAAGAAATTTGCCGAAGCGGCCACCCGTGCCCGCGACCGGGGCGTGCCCATCGTTGTCATAAAAGCCGGCCGATCAGACCTGGCGCGCCGCACCACACACAGCCACACCGGCGCAATGGGTGGCGAAGACAAATACATGGATGCCTTGTTTACTCGGTTGGGCGTGGCTCGGTGTGTCACATTGTCAGAATTTATGGAGACACTGAAACTCCTTCATGCAGTTGGGCCGCTGGCCGGTGATCGCGTTGGGCTGCTTGGGTGTTCTGGCGGTGACATGGCCATGGCGGCGGATGTGATTGAGCCGTTGAACTTGGTTTTGCCCCGTGTGCCGCAGGCACCGGGCGATGCTTTGCGGGCGGTGTTGGGCGACCGCATTGCCGTGGCCAACCCGCTCGATTTCCAAACCTATATCTGGCATGCGCCGGAAAAAATGTATGACTGCTTCAAGGCCATGATGACGGCAGGCTACGATTGCACGGCGATGCTTCTGGATCACCCGGACCCAGACACCTGTGACATCGGGCTGTATGAAGATGCTTTCGATGCTTACATCAAAGCGGCCCAAGACACAGGGGCGAAAGTAATCGCTGGGTGCTCTGTGCAGGAATCGATCCCGGCGTACTTGCGCGATCGGGCCATGGCGGCCGGGGTTGCCGCCTTGCAGGGAATGCATGAAACATTTTTTGCTATCCAAAATGCGGCTATGATTGGCAAGGCCTGGGCGATGCCAACAACGCCATCGCTGAAAACACATCGGGTGATGGGTGAGCCTGTTGCCCTTACTGAAGCCGCAGCAAAGGCAGAAATGGCACAGGCTGGTTTGACCATTCCGGCATCGCGGGAGGTGTTGATTGCCGAGGCAGTCACCGCCGCCGCAGAGATTGGCTATCCCGTCGCCTTAAAAGCATCATCCGCTACCTTGGCCCATAAGTCAGAGGCGGGCGGCGTTGTGCTTAACTTGCAAACCGCTGAAGAAGTGCAGGCTGCATTGGTCCATCTTGCAACGCTGTCAGATCGGGTCCTCGTCGAACAAATGATTGATGATGGTATTGCTGAGCTGATTATTGGGGTCGATATGGATGATCAGTTCGGCCCCGTGGTTTTGATCGGTGCTGGCGGGGTCATGGCGGAGCTGTTGGACGATGTTGCCATCTTATTACCGCCGCTTACGTACGAAGACGTGGCAGCGGCTGTTTCCAGCCTAAAATTTTCAACGTTGCTCAATGGTTTTCGGGGGCGTCCGGCTGCGAACATGGACTCGGTAATTGATGCCATCCTCTCTGTTGCAGCCTATGCAGAATCTCACGCCAGTACCCTGGTTGAGCTTGACGTAAACCCGCTGATCGTTCGCCCGGGCATGGCCCCAGCCGTTGCCGTTGACGCCTTCATCCGCCGCCTAGACCCAGGAGACATTTAAATGTCAGACCCCGTAAAAATCGAACGCCGTGGTCATGTTCTTGAAGTCACCATTGATCGCCCAAAAGCCAATGCCATTGATGCGGCGACATCGCGGTTAATGGGCGATGTGTTCAAAGATTTTCGCGACGATCCGGAATTGCGCGTTGCGATCCTAACTGGTCAGGGCGAAAAATTCTTTTGCCCCGGCTGGGATTTGAAATCAGCGGCAGAGGGTGCCGCAGCCGATGATGATTATGGTATTGGCGGATTTGGCGGCATGATTGAATTGCCGAACCTGAACAAGCCGGTGATTTGTGCCATCAATGGGATCGCCTTCGGCGGCGGCTTCGAAATCGCCATGGCATGCGATATTCTGATCGCTGCGGAACACGCAACATTCTCAACGCCAGAAATCAATGTCGGCGTGTTGGCAGATTTTGCGTCTGTCGCCTTGCGCCGTCGGGTGCCGCATCACGTCGCCGTCGAATTTTTGATGACGGGTCGGCGCATGGACACAACCGAAGCGAAGCATTGGGGCCTGATCAATGAGATTGTCCCTGCGCATCAATTGATGGGCCGTGCGCGCGAAATCGCCGATTTGCTGGCCGATGGCCCACCCCTGGTTTTTGCCGCTATTAAAGATGTGATGCGCCGAACCGAAACCATGGGCGAACAGGCAGCGGTCGAAGCCGTGCGCGGTCTGCACTCGGCTCAGTATCTGTATCATTCCGAAGACATGCTGGAAGGCACCCAGGCCTTCGCTGAAAAACGCAAACCCGTTTGGAAAGGCAAGTAACACAGCGCCATGCCTAAAATCGTTGATCATAATCAGCGCCGTAAAGATATCGCCGCCGCCGCATGTCGGGCCATTGCGTGCTCTGGTGTTGAACGAGTCACACTGACAGAGATCGCCGAGGCCGCAGGCTACACGACCGGCATGGTGACGCATTACTTCAGCAAAAAAGAAGACATTCTGCGCGCCGCCCTGAATGTGATGTTGGAACGCGCCGATAAACGGCTTGATGCGTTGATGGAAGATGACACGGTCGATGTGATTGATGTGTATCTGGATGTTCTGCCGATTGACGCCGCCCGGCGTCGAGAGGCCGCTGTTTGGGTTTCGTTTTGGGGGTTGGTGGTTTCCGACAAAGCTTTTGCGCGCCTTAATCAGGCGGTTCACAAAGAATGGATGGCCATCATTGAGCGGATTGTTCGGGCGCGTTGGCCTGGTGCCGACGACTGGCCAGCGGACGTCTTCGACTCGGTCCGCCTCAGCCTCCTGGTTTTGATGAATGGTTTAACGGCGGGGGCAATCACCAGTCCGCGCGATTATCCGGCATCTGCGCAACGCGATGCGGTGATGGGCCAGTTCGCCATGCTGGATGCTAAAATTATGGCGCTTTCGCGACAGAAGGTCCTTGAAAAACGCTCTGCGGCGTAACCGCAATTAAGGTGACATAGAGTTTAATTAGTTAAACTCTATGTCACCTTAATTTTTTGGAATTTTTCCGTCAGTGATCAAAAATGTATTGACTAACATATAAAAACATCCTTATATCCAAACATCGTGTTTAGGTAATGGAGATAACAATGTCAGTCGCAACCCCCTATCCGCAAGCGTCCTACCATCACGCCCCCACACACCACGCCCCCAGCGTATCCTTCGAAGTGTTTCCGCCGAAATCAGCCGACCAAGACATGGCCTTGTCAAACGCCATGGGGAACTTTGGGGATTTAAACCCTAGCTTCGTTTCTGTGACGTGTGGAGCCGGGGGCTCAACGCGGGTGCAAACCTATGCGACCGTGCGCCGTATTCAGGAACGCTTGGGTGTGCCGACCGCCGCCCACGTCACCTGCCAGGGCCAAACCAAAGATAGCATCACGCGGCTGGCAAACGATTATCAAGAAGCCGGTATCCGTCACATCGTTGCTTTGCGGGGCGATGCTCCAAAAGATGATGCCGAGTCCGACTTCGTCAGCGCCGCAGATTTGGTTCGCACGTTGCGCGGCATTGATGATTTTGAAATCAGCGTTGCCGCCTACCCCGAAGTGCATCCAAAAGCGCCTAATGCCGATGCAGACTTGGATGCCCTGAAAGAAAAAATTGATGCCGGTGCGACGCGCGCCATCACACAGTTCTTTTTTGATGCTGATGTTTTCTTACGGTTTCGTGATCGGGCGGAAGCCGCAGGAATCTCTGTGCCGATTGTTCCTGGCATTCTGCCCATCATGAACTTTGCCCGCACCGTCCAAATGGCAGTGGACTGTGGATCTGTGATTCCCGATCGCTTAAAAAAGCGGTTCGCCCGCGCCCAGGGTTTGCCAGAAATCGAAAAGCAATTGGGACTTGAAGAAGCGATGGCGCTCTGCGGCCGTCTCGAACATCACGGCGTGAATGCGTTTCATATTTACACATTGAACCGGACTGAAGCGGCCACTGCCATCTGTCGCTCATTGGGTGTTCGCGCATCTGCTGCGTAATCGTTGATGCCCTACAACGTCGGCTTTTTTAAATTACGCCGGTGGAAACTTTGGCGGGCGCGGCCACCGGCTGTTGATGTCATGCACGGTCAAATCCATGTGACTGCGGGTATATTCGTTTTGTGCGTCGCGGGGGGGCTGATAGTCCCAGCCTGTATATTTACCAATCCGAAGGGCACCTGAAAGCACCCGTCTGCGATGTTGATCGGCGATCACATCATCGCGCACCGAATCCGTATCCCAATGGGCATAGGCTTGCTTTTTGAACCGCAGCATCGCGTCGGCATACGCGGCGTCATCCGCCAAATTGATCAATTCGTCTGGGTCTGTGGCAACGTCAAACAACTGGTCCGGATCGCCAGGGCAGGTGATAAATTTAAGGGTTCCATCGCGCAGCATCAGCATGGGCGAGCCAACGCCTTCGGCCAAATATTCCCCAATCACTTTGCGGTCTGCCCCATCGCCGCCTTCACACAGATGAACCAAGGAATCACCATCCAGGGCATCAACCGGGTCTGGCGCCTCGCCCGCGCCGGTTAAGGCCGCGATATCCATGAGCGTGGGCGTTACATCAACCTGGCTGACGGGCGCTGAAACCCTCATAGGTTTGAATAAACCAGGATCATTAATGATCATTGGAATACGGGATGACCATTCGCGGAATGTCATCTTGTACCACAAACCGCGCTCACCCAGCATGTCGCCATGGTCGGCGGTGATGATGATGGTGGTGTCATCGCGTAGGCCAGATTCTTCCAGCGTATCAACCAATCGTCCCACCCAATGATCGACGTAGGAGACATTGGCGTAATAAGCCCGCCGTGCCCGGCGAATGTCATCGTCGGTCAGTGGAACGCGATCCAGATCAATCACCTTTTCAAGTCGCAAGGAATGTGGGTCATTATCTTCTTTGGCCGGACGGCCTACGGTGGGCAACTCAATTTCGTCGTCCGCGTACAAATCCCAAAAAGAGGGCCGCGCAGCGTAAGGGTCGTGCGGGTGAATAAAGCTGGTAACCAACATCAGCGGGCGGTCATCTTGGCTGCGGGCATGATCGTAAATCGCGCGCTGCGCCGCCGCGCCAACTTCGTCATCATAGGCCAATTGGTTGGTGATCGCCGCAGGTCCGGCTTGAATCACGCTCGACATATTATGATACCAAAGATCAATCCGTTCTTCCGGTTGGGTCCAATCGGGCACCCAACCAAAATCAGCCGGGTAGATGTCGGTTGTATGGCGTTCTTCGAAGCCATGTAGCTGGTCGGCGCCGACAAAATGCATTTTACCCGAAAGCTGCGTCCGATAGCCCATCAACCGCATATAGTGGGCAAAGGTCGGCACGGTTGATGGCAGGTAGGCAGCGTTATCATATCCGCCAAACCGCGAGACCAACTGGCCGGTCATGAAGGCATACCGTCCGGGTGTGCACAGCGGGCTGTTGGTATAGGCATTTTCGAACACAACGCCGGTTTCGGCCAGCCGGTCGATGTTCGGGCTTTTGACAACGGGGTGCCCGTAGCACCCCAATGCTTTGGCGCTGAGTTGATCGGCCATAATAACGAGAATATTTTTGCTCATGATCTATTGATTCCCCGCTTGCGAAACGTTGCTTATTTCCCCCATGCTGGTGGCCATTCGTTACGGCGCAACACAGCCCAGAGAACCCCTATGCACTATGATGGAATAGCCGACAAGCGTGTCCTTGTTACCGCCGCTGGCAGCGGCATTGGTGCGGTGGTTGCCGCGCAGTTTTCTGAACACGGTGCGGGTGTTTTTGGCTGCGATGTAACGCCTGATGGTGTCGCCGCCATCGCAGCACAACACGGCCATGATGCGGCCATCATGGCCAACGTCGCCGATGCGGATCAGGTGGATGCGTTGTTCGATGCAGCAACGGCGAAAATGGGCGGCCTCGACATTATGATTGCCTGTGCTGGCGTTGCGGGGCCGACGGGCAAGGTTCAAGATATTTCCCCCGATGAATGGGATGCGTGCGTCGGTGTAAACCTGCGCAGTGCATACCTCAGTGCTCGTCGCGCCGTACCCTTATTGGAAGCCGCTGGTGGCGGGTCTTTGGTGTTGTTTTCATCAACGGCCGGGTTGATGGGGTATCCGCTTCGCACGCCTTATGCCGCGTCGAAATGGGCAATTATCGGCTTGGCAAAAAGCATCTCTGAAGAAGCCGGGCCGCAAGGCGTGCGGGTCAATGCGATTTGCCCTGGCGCTGTTGCAGGGGCCCGCATGGATGGCGTCATCGAACGCGAAGCAGCAAAGACCGGCCAAACGCCAGACCAAGTGCGTGCGGACTATACGGCGGAAACGGCGCTGCATACCTTTGTGGATGCCGAAGATTTAGCCGCCACGATTTTGTTTATGTGTTCAGACGCTGGTCGCCGTATCGCCGGTCAGGCCATTACCGTTGATGGTCATACTCTCCATCTCTGATGAAGGTGCTTTCATGACTGGCTTAGGCAGCGTTGTTTTCTAGGCTGACTTTCATGGCTTTGATCAGCGCCGCCAAATCTTTGGAGACGGTCGATGTGGAACGGCTTTGGCCGATGTGGTCTTCAGTTCGCATTGCTATTTCTAGGTCAGCGACGCTTTCGGCTAGATCATCGGCCAGCAAAGTTCCAGCAATGCCCTTTAGGGAATGCGCGCGTCGATGCGCCGATTCAGTGTCTCCAGTGGTGATGTCATTGGCGAGATCGTCGACGAACGTGTCGTAGGTTGTGACAAACTGCGCGACCAGCGGGCGAATGGTTGCGACTGGCAAGAAAAGGTTTTCAGCTACCTGGTCCAAATCAAATTCCACCTCAGGCTGTGGTGCATCTTGCGCGCTTGTCGCTAGTCGAAATGGGTCCAGTGGTGAATCCAAGCCTTCACTGGTGCTTGGCGATAGCAACAACCACGCGTTCAGCTTTATTATCAAATCACGAGGATCAAAAGGTTTGGCCAGATGATCATTCATACCTGCTTCCAGGCACCGTACTCGTTCTTCTGGCAGGGCATGCGCTGTCATGGCGATGATGGGTATGAACTTGAAGTCTGGGTGGTCCCGGATCATGCGGGTGGCTGACAGTCCATCGACCTCGGGCATTTGAATATCCATCAAAATAGCACCGTAGAAATGAGGGCCTGCGGCCAGCAGTTTATCAACCGCTTCTTGACCATTGTCTGCGACATCAACTTGGAATCCAGCACCTTCAAGGATACCAACGGCAACGATTTGGTTAAGCTCATTATCTTCCGCCAGTAACAACCGCGATCCCGGCGCGCTTGCTTTGATCGGGCCATCATTTGCCCCATCAGAGCGGCTTTTCATGTTCAACATGTCAGAGGGCGAGAAAATCGCCATCACTGCATCATACAGCATCGTAGTACTGATCGGCTTTTCAACGAACCCGGTAATGGTTAATTGGTCTTCATCATTAACCGTTCGGTCTATTTCGAAGGGCGCAGACATCATGATGATGGGTAGGTCAGGCCTCCCGGGTGTGGACCTCAAGGCTTGGGCGGTTTGCAAACCAGTCATGCCATCGGGCATGGAGGAATCTAGGATCAGCAGACCAAACGGGTCGGTTTCAGCCGACGCTTCAATCAGCTTAAGAGCGGCTTCGCCACTGTCTGCGCTCTCGGTGCGCATGCCAAAACGCTCCAGCGTCGAGGTTAAGACGTCTCTGGTCGTTGCATTGTTATCGCAAACCAGTGCCCGAACGTCCCTGGATAAAACAGCAAAGTTATAGGACGAATCATCTTCATTCAGGCTTCGTTGTAGAGGCAGAACAACGGTAAAAATTGATCCTTGTCCGACTGTGCTATCGACCTGAATGCTACCATCCATCGAATCCACAAGGCGTTTGCAAATGGCGAGGCCCAGCCCAGTGCCGCCATAGGTGCGAGAGGTCGAATCGTCGGCCTGGTGAAACGCCTCAAACAGTTTAGAAGCCTGATCTGCATTCATGCCAATGCCGCTATCGCGCACGCGAAAACGAATGTTTGCGGTATCGTCGGTCCACTCTAATATATCGACATAAACGACAACCTCGCCGACTTTCGTAAACTTAATGGCGTTATTGGCAAGGTTGGTCAGAATTTGGCTGATCCGCAGCGAATCTCCCACAACTTGCGCCGGCACATTATAACCGATTGAGAAAATAACCTCGATTTCCTTCGCCGCCGCTTGGGTCGCTAGCAGCGTCGACACATCGGTTAAAACATCATGCAAATTGAAATCAACAGCTTCGATGGTCAGTTTGCCCGCATCGATCTTGGAAAAATCGAGCACATTATTCAAAACGCCCAATAGATTTTTCCCAGCGGTTTGAATTTTGCCAATGTAATCTCGCTGCATGCCACTCAGGTTAGATTGCAAGACCAATCCGCTAAGACCAATCACAGCGTTGATCGGTGTCCTGATCTCATGGCTCATGTTGGCAAGAAATGAGGCTTTCGCATCAATTGCCCGGGTGGCCTGCACGTTTGCTTCTTTCAGTTCCGTAATATCAACGCGGAATCCGACAACGCCACCATCCGGCGTGCGCCGTTCGGCAATTTTCAACCAACGCCCAGAAGAGAGCTGTTGTTCCCAATGAGTGTCTCCGCTTTGATGAAGGGCGACTCGCCGCTTAATCCAGTCTTCCAAATCGATATCATCTGGAATGTCGTACTCGCCGCGGAGCGCGCCTTGCCTGAGAATATGCTCATACGTCGCACCGTGAACCATAAAGTCAGCCGAATGTGGAAAATAGGCTCGGTAAGCATCGTTGCAGATCACCAATTGATCATTGCTGTCGTAATAAACGAACGCTTCGTCCAATGATGATACGGCGTTTTCCAGGGTCGATTTGATGTGGTGCGACTCTTCGATGGCTTCTTGAAGCTGTCGATTGCGCAACCGCAATTCCAGCTCGCTCATAACAACATCAGCCAGCAACCTCAGTTGTTCGGCATCTTCTGCTTTAAATTCAGGTCGGCTAACGCGGTCAATAACGCACAATGTACCCAACCGATACCCGTCTGGCGTAATGACAGGGGCCCCTGCATAAAACCGAATGGCCGGATCATTCGTGACCAATGGATTGTCGGCAAATCGCGGGTCTTGTGTCGCATCGTTGACGATAAAGACGTCATTTCCTCTGATCGCATGGTCACAAAAAGCCAGGCTGCGCGGGGTCTCGCTCGCGTCGATGCCAACTTTGCTTTTGAACCACTGACGATCCCGATCAATTAAGGATACAAGCGCGATGGGGGATTGATAAAACGCAGCCGCAAGTTCGGTAAGTCGATCAAAGGCGGCCTCTGCCTCTGTGTCCAAAATCGCAAAGGATTCCAACACCTTGATGCGTCGGTCCTCTAAACGCGAAGTGGTGGTTGGGTCAGCCATGATAGTGTGATCAAGCCATTTAGGTTGCCATAAGTGATGGCAACCTTGCCACGTTGACCGGCGATGATAAAGCTAGTGGATACCCTATTCTGCGGCGAGTGCGCGGACCATCGATGCGCGATCCAGCTTAATATCAGCGACGGAACGAATATAGCTGTCGATTTCTTCTGAAATATGGTCGGGAAAGTAGGTGCTTTGAATTTCTCTAACCCGTCGTGTCGCGCCCTCAACGACATTTGGTTTGCCGCGCTCGGCCCATTCTTTGGGGCTGAAACGGTCAAATAAGGCTGGATAAACATATTCGCTTTGCATGACGCTGAGTGTTTGGTCTGAACCCAAAAAATGACCCGGTCCGTTCACGCAGACATCGTTAATCACGTTGACCGAGAGGGTTTCGTCGTTGACTTCGATGCCCCGCACCGTGCGCAGAACCGCACCAATGGTGTCGTTGTCAATGACCAGACTTTCCAGGCACGTGCCCAACAGTGACGCATGCATCCCCGCTGATTCATACACCATGTTCACACCGGGCGTATTGGCAACCAAGGCATAATTATAGCCCTTTTCCGCACCGGCCTGAACATCCGGCATTTTGGCATCGGCCATGCCCGCCGTCACGCCGCCCGTCAAATTGTAAAAACCAGCCATTTGACCGCAGGCCGACATCAGCAGCGCTTGCTCGCCAGAGCCACCAGACATAGCCCCCGTGCGCAGATCAGACACAAACGGCCAGGTGCCGAATATGGCCTTTGCACCGGGAACCACGGCATTGATGTAAACGAGGCCAGCCAAAACCTCGGCGGTTTCTTGAACCACGGCACCAGCCAATGACGCCGGGCTGGTGGCACCGGCTTGGCCCGCAGCCAATAGTAAGATTGGAATACCGGCGCGGGCGGCAACTTCCAGGCAGGCACAAGCATCTTCAGCAAATTTCATTGGGGGCACGACAAAGCAATTCGACATGCTGACAAAAGGTCGCTCACGGAATTTTTCTTCGCTGCCGGCGATGGCATGCAAGATCGGTAGCGATGCCTCAACATGCTCAGGCACAGTCCAGCTTGTGCCGACGTGTTTGGATGTTCCAGACAACGCGGCATACAGCGTGTTGATATCCATATCCAATGGGTCCGACATATCGCGCGGCACTAAGTTACGCTGGAAAAAGTGGATGTTGTCCATGGCATCAACAATGCGGGCCGAATCATATAAATCGATCAAGAGCGACTCGCGATACTCATTGGTCGTTGGGTCGACAATATGGACCGCAGCGCCCGCTGTGCCGAAGTATGTTTTTAGGCCCCAGGGCTCCATGTCGTGTTTTGGATCTTGGCCGCATAACACGAATTCGCGCGCGGCGTTCGCAATGGTGTCTTCGACCAAACCACGGGGGAACAGCAACCGCCCACGATCATCCAGCTTGCCGCCGACCCGTTCGACGGCTTCGATACATGACGGGATCGCGTTCGATAGGCCCGTGTTTTCTAACAGATACAAAACGGCTTCGTTTATTTTCAGAATATCCGCGTCCGTTAGCGCGCGATACCGACCACTTTCCTCCCCCCCATTCACCGGACGTTTATCGGCGGCAAGGGGCGCCGCGCGCACGGCACGGCGGGCGTCTCTGCCGCGCCGCTTTGGGGCCTCTAGTTCGGTTGACTGGTCTGTCTGGCTCACGGCTCGGCTCCCTTTTAATTTGGACACCTTGTGTCTTGTTGCCTAATAATGTCTGGCTTTCTGGCCAGGGCGACAATAGTTTTTTTCTGTCTAACTGATGAATACGGCTCACCATTAAAACGCTGAGGGTGGAATGATGGAACGGTCAAGTCGGTTACCCCCGCTGCAAGCGCTGCGGTGTTTTGAAGCAGCGGCCCAGTGTTTGAATTTTGGCAAGGCGGCGGACCGTTTGAACATCACGCGGTCGGCGGTCAGCCACCAGATTCGCAAACTGGAAGATGAGCTTGGCCAGCCGTTGTTTTGGCGCGATGGTCGGGCCGTTCGATTGACGCCCGCAGGGGAAGCCCTGTTACCGGCGGTTCGTGATGGATTTGACGGCATCCGCGATGCGGCCAGCAACGTGCGTGATGGGTGGCCGCGCCGAGAATTGACGTTACAAGTGTATGTCTCCGTCGCCATGCGGTGGTTGATCCCCCGCCTGCACGGTCTTCATGAAACGGCACCGAAGGTGTCGATCAAGGTTTTAACGAGTTTGCTGGATTGGGAGTTTGAAGACACCGCTGCCGATGTCGGCTTGGTCTGTGTGCGCGGCAAACGCCGACGCGATTTGCGCTATCGTAAACTGTTTGGCTCGCGCGTGTTTGCCGTTTGTAGTCCCGCTTTCAAAGAAGAGCATAAGATTACCTGCGCCAAAGATTTGGCCCGTGTCCCTATTATTCAGGTCTACACCGCCGCGAATGAGTGGCGGGAATGGATGCAAGCGGCGGAGATTGATATCACCAACGTAACCATTGTCGATCAGTTCGATAGCTACTTGTTGGCAATGGAAGCTGCGGCCGAGGGCCAAGGTGTGGCGTTTTGTAACGGGCCGTTTTTTGCCGCCGAAGTCCATTCCGGTCGGTTGGTTCAGCCAGTACCAGAAACCATCAGCATCGGCGCCGACTGGTGTTTGGTGCACCGGCGCGAATTTGAAGGCGAGCCGCGTGTGCGGGATCTGGAAACCTGGTTTCAATGCGCCTTGGCCGATGATCCGTTAGCGGCGCGTTTTATCTCGGAAGATGATGCCGCCCGCCTACAAACCATCCGCACACGGGAGATGCGAAAATGATCACACTTTATGGCAAACCGGGTGCCGCGTCGTCTGCGCCCATGGCGGTGTTCGAAGCCCTGGGCCTGGATTACCGGTATGAGGTGGTAGACCACACCAGCGAAGCCTATCAAAAGATTCATCCGCTGGGCTGGGTGCCTGCCGTTGCCTGGGATGATGGTTCAGTCCTCACGGAATCGGCCGCCATTATTCTGCACACGTTGGATTGTTTCGATACGAAAGGCCGCCTCGCGCCACCGTCCGGCTCACTGGACCGGGCACGGTTTTATGAGGCTTTCATGTTTTTGGCGACCCAGGTCTATCCGACGTATCAACGCCTCTATCAAACTCGCCGCATTGCCAATACCGACCAATGGGATCACATCCATGCCATGGCCCGCACCCAACAAGAGGATCACTGGGCGCGGCTGGATCAATGGCTCGCCGCGCGCAATTGGCTGGCGGGCGATGCTTTTTCTGCCGCTGACATTTACTTGCTGATGTTGGTCACGTGGTGGTCGGATATCCCCGACCTCTGCCGCCGTTGGCCGAACATCGCGCGGGCTTGCCGGGGCGCGTTGGCGCATGAGTATGTTGAGCGCGCCTTCCTGACCCACGAGCAAGCGGATGACATTGCCGCCATTCAAGCTTCGGCGTAACGTCACAGCGGATGCGGCAGCGGCGCCTCGGTTGCCGCCTCGGCGACCCAATCTTTAATGGCGGGCAAAGACCAGACGGCGTCTATATATTCGGCGCTGGTGTCATCGACGGTGACATCATAGGTCTGCAATCGGCTGACCACAGGGGCAAACATGGCGTCAGTGATGGTGAAATGACCGAACAAATAAGGTCCTGCTCCGCCGAATTTTTTCCGGCATGTGTTCCATATGGCGAGCACGCGGGCGACGTCATCTAAGGCTTCGGGGGTGTGGCCCTGGCCCGGATAAGACCCACACACATCCATCGGCATGTCGCGCCTCAAGCCCGTAAATCCGGCGTGCATCTCTGAGGCATAGGCCCGGGCAATGGCGCGGGCAATCGGGTTTTCCGGCCAGAGGCGCGCCTGGGGGTAGGCATCATTCACCCATTCGCAAATGGCCAAACTTTCAGCAATAACCGTGTCACCTAGTTTCAGGGCGGGAACGGTGCCGCTGGGGTTATGAAGCCGGATGGTTTCTGCCGTTTTGCCGGTTTGACGCAAGGTGACTTTGATTTCGTTGAATCGCGCATTGGCCATGCGCATGGCCAGCCAAGGCCGCAAGGACCATGACGAATACCGCTTGTTGCCAATCACCAATGTCGGTTCCAGATCACCCATCGTCTTTCCTCTCTTTTTATAACGTGTAATTATGCGATATTTTTAAGCCGTTGGTTTTGTTGAGGCTTTTGAAATTTCTAGATTGTCGAAAACCGCATCCCCTTATTCATACCCGTCTCCCCTTGGTTCCAAAATTATCAAGCAAAGCATATACAAATCTAGGTGCTATTCAGAGTGGGTTATTTTCCATATCAATGACCACCCTATTATTGGGTGGTGTTGCGGTTCTATCCCCGGATGATGCGGCTCTTGCGCATGATACCTATAATAACTCCAAATTTGAGTTATCTGGGTCAGCCCCTTATCTTTCTCTCAGGGGCATCAACATTGCCTTAATCTGGTTATGCTAAAGCATCCTGCCCGGTCGGTCGTGTTGGAAGATTTCCGATGATAGCGCCAACTTCTTTTTGAGCGGCGACCAGCTCGAACTGTGTCTGTAGGTTCATCCAGAATTGTGGTTCGGTCTTGAACCAGTGCCCCAACCGTAACGCAGTGTCGCCTGAGACCGCGCGTTTGCCGTTTATGATCTGACTCACCCTGTTCGCTGGTACGTTGATCTGGCGCGCCAATTCTGTTGGCGTGATGCCGAGCTCTTCAAGTTCGTCTTTCAAAACCTCGCCCGGGCGGGCCGCACGTTTCAACATTGTTGTTTCCCTTCCTCTTAATCGCCGTAGTGTTTACTGATCTCAACATTGCTCGGGCCGACGTCTCCAACAGGCCATTCAAAACAGATTCGCCCCTGAAGATTGATGCGGACACTGAATTGTCCATGGCGATCGCCATGAAGAGCCTCAAATCGATTGCTGGGCAAATGGTGTAGATCCGTAACGGAGGTTGCCGCGTCCAAAATAGCCAGCCGTTTACCCGCCTGTTTTTCGATCTCTTGAAATGCTCTTACGAATTTGCCATTGGCAAAATCTTTGGTCTTTTTGTCGCGGTAGCTTGCTATCATCGTTTATCAAGATAATAAAAAGTACGAAATACGTCAAGCGTATATTTTTAATCTATCTGACGTGCTGGCGAAGCCCGTCGTGCCAAATATAACCCGAAGGGCGAGATATCTTTGGCCGACAAATGCGTCGCCAGGCCTTGAAAAATTGCCGATATTCCTGTGGCTTGGCTCCTGTTCGCCGACCAGATATCCTGCCGCACAATGGTTGATTTGAGTGAGTTTGGACCCTATTGTCCCGAATCTGAAGTTCGTATCATTTGGGACATCCGCTTTTCGAACTTCAGATCCGATCCGGACACTAGCAACATAGTGATCTCGTGTGGTTTTGGATTCGAAGTTCCCTAAAGTGGTCGCCTCGAAAAATGCGGTGAACTTCTAATCCACCACACTAGGAGGCAAGCATGACCGACCCCATTTCTGCGCTATTTATCGACCCAAAATCGAAACGGGCGCAAAAGGCGATACCGCTGACGTGCGTTTCAGAATCGGGATATGGGGTTTGGCGCACCGTTGCCGAGGCAGCGTCTGTTGCCTGGTGTGATGCGCATGGCTTTGTTGGGCAGGCTGGATCGGTGTTGGCTGTTCCGGGCGCTGATGGCGCCATCCAAACGGTGTTGTGCGGCGTGCCGGATGTGCCGTCGCTGTGGGATTGGTGTGCCGTGTTCGAAGGGCTCTCCGCGGGGGTTTATCGCATTGAATCAGACTTAGACGCAGATGCGGCAACGCAAGCGGCCCTTGGTTTTGCCCTGGCCGCTTACAGTTTCACGCAACCGGGTAAGGCTTCTGCAAAACCTGGAAAGCCCGCGAAGATTTTGGTGTGGCCGGACGCGGCTGATCGGGGCCATGTTTTGCGCGCCGCACGGGCAACCACGTTGGCCCGTAACTTGGTCATGACGCCTGCGAACCACATGGGGCCTGATGCTTTGGCCGCTGCGGCGGGCCATGTCGCCAAGACTCACAAGGCCAAAATCCGTGTCATCATTGGCGATGATTTGCTGAAACAAGGGTATCCAGCGATCCATGCCGTGGGCCGCGCCAGCACAACGGCACCGCGCTTGATCGATATTCGTTGGGGCAATGCCAAGCACCCCAAGGTCACGCTGGTCGGTAAGGGCGTCACGTTTGATACGGGCGGACTCGACCTTAAGCCGTCTGGCGGCATGACGTTCATGAAAAAAGACATGGGTGGCGCGGCGCAAGTTCTGGCCCTGGCTGACATGATCATGGATGCTAAGCTGCCTGTGCGCCTTCGGGTGCTGATTCCCGCTGTTGAAAACAGCGTTGCTGGAAACGCGATGCGTCCGCTGGATGTGCTCGAGACCCGATCCGGCCTGACCATTGAGGTCGGCAATACGGATGCCGAAGGCCGCGTCATTTTGGCCGATGCTTTATACGAGGCCGCTGGCGAGCATCCGCATTTGATCATCGATTGTGCGACCCTCACCGGCGCGGCGCGGGTGGCGGTCGGGACCGAGCTACCGGCACTGTTTGCCAATGATGATGTGACGGCGGATCAGTTGATGGGCCATGGTGCCGATTCTGATGACCCGCTTTGGCGGCTACCGCTGTGGCGACCGTATGCTCGTCAGGTTGTCGCCAAAACGGCGGATGTCACCAACGCACCCGACGTCGGCACTGGGGGTGCAATTACAGCCGCCTTGTTCTTGGAACGCTTCGTCAATGCCGGGGCCAGCGATGCCAAAGGCAAGACGCCTGTTTCTGCCCAGCAATCCAAAGCATCGTGCGGTGTCAACAACGGTGCTGATGGCGTGCCGCCCTGGGTGCACATTGATTTGATGGCGTATAATACGTCATCGCGGCCGGGCAGACCGGAAGGCGGCGAGGCCATGGGCTTGCGGGCGTTGTATGGCCTGATTGAGGATCGGTTTGGCGCGGCTAAAGGGTCGGTACGCAGCATAAACCGTTAAACACCGGCCAAAACCTCAACATCTTGTTGCCGCGTCCGTGCGAATCAGCTAATCAGTTTCGTATTCGAAATGATTTGCCAGGAATGATGGGGTCGCAATGACCGTAACGCTGAGTGAACTTGAGGCGCTGGATATTTGGCGTCGATCGATTGTTTCCAGCGTGCGCGCTGATGCGCCGGACCTCTCTGCGCGGCAAACAGCCTTGTTGTTGACCGTGTATTTGACACCTCAGCCACACACGGTTCGGGGCTTGGCCGAAACGCTGAAAGTCTCAAAACCCGCCATCACTCGGGCGCTGGATCGGTTGACCGATCTTGGCATGGTGCGCCGCAAAATCGACGATGCCGACCGCCGCAGCGTGTTGATCCAGCGAACGGTTAAAGGCTCTGTCTTTTTGCGCGAATTTGGGGAGCTGATCGTTGCCGCCGCAGCCGGGAATCAAGAAATCGACATGGGTGGCTTGCCCGGTCAGTATTAAGAGTCGATCAAGTCTCGCCTTAGGCATAGAAAGACCACCCATCCGTCGGCACGCTTAGTTCCCTCACCTAGGGTCAGGCGCCTAACCCAGCCCCCTAAGCCATTACGTCTTTCCGGCCCGGCGTGACAAAGCGCCGCAAATAAGTTGGCACAATGGCCTCTGCCGCTTCCGGTTCGATGCCGAAGGCGGCAAATCCATCTTGGCCCGCAGGCACCACATTATCGGTGCGCAGCAAGGTGACTTGATCTGGCGTCAACAGCGGTTTGGGCAAGAACTGTAAAAACGTTGCCTGCATCTCAGCCACAAAAAACGGCATCGGAATCAGCAGGCGCTTGCGTTCCGTCATCGTCAAAACCATCGCCATCAACTCTTTGAAACTGTAGACCGTTGGTCCGCCCAGCGCATAGGTTTGGCCTTGATGGTCGTCGCCCACCAGCGACCGGGCCATCACATCGGCCACGTCACCGACATAGACCGGCTGCATTTTAGGTCCGCCATCGCCAAACAGGTCGAGCGTCAATTTACCCTCGGCATTGCGCTTAAAGCTGGGCAGCGGTGCGCCCATAACCGGCAAGCCCGGTGAGATTGATGTTAAGGAGGCGAACATGTTGAAGAACGAATCTTCCGGGCCGAACACCACGCTGGGCTGAATGATGGTCGCGCTGGGGAAGGCTTCGCGCACGGCGGCTTCGCCTGCGGCTTTGGTGCGGGCGTATTTGGAGTCCGACCCTGCATCGGCGCCCAACGCCGACATGTGAACCAGGTGCGAACAGCCAGCGGCCGCGGCGGCTTTGGCAACGGTTGCCGCCCCTTCGACGTGCACGCGCTGAAAGGTGCTTTGGCCCCGTTCATACAAAATGCCAACCAAGTTAACGACTGCATCCGCACCGGCGACCGCATGCGCCACGGACTCGGGCTTGCGGATGTCAGCGGCCCAGGGCACCACTTGGCCAACGTCACCCAACGGACGCAGGTAATGTGCTTTTTCTGGATCACGGGCGCAGACCCGCACGGTGGCACCGGTTCGGACCAATCGTTGAACCAAATAACGCCCGAGAAAACCCGATCCGCCGAAGATGGTTATCAGACGCGCTGCCATAGATGGGTCTCCCGAGATGTGCGGTGCAAAGGTATCACCGTCAATCTAGCACGCTGGGCGACGGCGGCAAGAAAAGCTGTCAGAAGGGTGTGGCGGGCGCGCCGCCACCGTTGTTGACAAGACCCGGCCAAGCAGAGTACGTCACCCCACCCATCGAAACGGATGCTTCGGTGGACGTTGTGCCCCACAGTGCCCAGGTGGCGGAATTGGTAGACGCGCAGGCTTCAGGTGCCTGTGATTGCAAGATCGTGGAAGTTCGAGTCTTCTCCTGGGCACCAAAGCGCTTCACGCAGTGAAGCGCGGCGGCAGCGGTTTCGCAGAAACCGCGAGAGCAAAGCGCTTCACGCAGTGAAGCGCTGCGGGCATCCAAAAATCTTTGCACGCGGCAGCGATTTCGAAGAAATTGCGAGAGCGGAGAGTGCACAGTGAAGCGCGGCGGCAGCCGTTTTTCTTAAAACGAAGCGTTGCTGGCGGCACTAACTTGTTAACCTACCCCGCCGCCGGTACTGAAGCAGGCACAGGCGTCGCCCCATACTTTTTAACGTGACGCTCGAACGCATATGTTAAATTCTCAGCGGTGTTTTCGCCGCGCAGGGTCGTCATCCGGTTGCCATTGCCGTCCAGCAACAACAACGTAACGTGGCCGACACCGTGCGCGTTGGCCAGCTTGCGGCCTTCCGGTTGGCGAATGTTGGCCACCTTATATTGTAGTTGAGCCTCGCTGAACTCGCACATCGCAGCACGGGCTTCTTTTTGCAGGGCGCGGCACGTCGGACAGTTGGGGTCATGAATTTGCACCACCGCAGGAATGCCATTGCCAATGGTCGATAGATCAAGCTCAATCGCCGTCTTGGCAAACCCATCAACAACGAACCAGCCCGAGCCGCCAACAGCGGCAGCGGCGATGCCCCAATTGCGGATGCCGGTTAGCACCCGACGGCGACTAAAGCCTCTGGTCGCCGATGCAGGCGATTCTGACGGTGCAGATTGTGATGCCTTTGCCTTACCTAGTGGCTTGGCGTTCTTCTTTTGTCGTTTCATCGCGTGATTGTCTCCGTGCTGATTGCATCTTGTTGGATGATCGTTGCCCGAATGGGCGCGCGCGCCAACAAAAACCGACCGTCGTTCACGCAGTGTTGACCCGCTGTGTCTTGGACCGTGTCTTGGGCCGTGCCTAGGGCCGTGTATTGGACCGTGCCTTGGGCCGTATGCTGGGGGGATGATGGCTCCGGCTGCCGACCAATAAATTGACGGGTGGGGCGCAGCACTGGTAAACCAGCATTCAGAAAATGGGTGCCTAAACGGCATCGCCAGAGAATGCCGAAGGGTCAAAATCGTGGCAGATGATACAAGTGGGTTGCACGTTCATGTCGGAGATATTCCCGCCGGGCTTGATTTCGGACCCTCGGTGGCCGTGGATACGGAAACCCAAGGCCTGTTGCCGCACCGTGACCGGCTGTGCGTTGTGCAACTCTCAAGTGGGGATGGCACGGCACACTTGGTTCAGCTTCGGGCCGGTGCGTACGATGCACCAAACCTAAAAGCCCTGATTGTCGATCCGACTGTCGACAAAATTTTTCATTACGCCCGCTTTGATGTGGCCATCATGAAAAAGTACTTAGGCGTCACCTGTGCGTCGGTCTATTGCACCAAGGTCGCCTCAAAGCTGGTTCGCACGTATACCGATGGCCATGGCCTGAAAAGCTTGGTCAGCGAATTGCTCAACATCCAACTGGATAAAGAACAGCAATCCTCTGATTGGGCGACAGAAAGCCTCAGCCCCGCACAAATTAAATATGCTGCCGCAGATGTTTTGTATCTTCATCAGCTACGGGCCGAACTGGACCGCCGTTTGATGCGGGAAGGGCGGATGCACATCGCCAAGGCGTGCTTCGCGTTCTTGGAGACCCGCGCAGAACTTGATTTACTGGGGTGGGGCGAGACCGACATTTTCCACCACTAACAGGCACGCACCGAAATCTGACAAATAGCTGACAGGTTGCGCATGGGGCTAACCCCTATATGTGTGTCGTTGACCGGTTTACGGGCGAGTCGCATACTTAGAATGTGCACGCTGTCACTTGCGAGAGCAGCATCAATCGTTACATAAGCCGTAACATCGGTGCCGCCTTCAAAAAGACACGGCTTGCTCTTAGGGTCTAGACTCATTCAGATCGCACAATTGCGTTCCGCCAAGAGGTTCAAATGCCAGGAAATCAACGTGCAGGACATGCCAAAGCATATTCAAACGTTATTGACACAGCGATTGGGCCTCTTGGCGGAACCCAAGGGGCGGGGGTTCTTTGGTCGACGAATGTGTCGCCGAGCCTTAAAATATTGCCGATATTCCTTCAGCTTGGCTCCTGTTCGTCAACCAAATATCCGCCCGCGCAATGGGTGATTTGAATGAGTCTGGACCCTAGTAATGGTTACGCCCCGTTCGGTTCAACAACGTAAAGACGCACCTCAATGACACAAGGTTCCGCTGCCTCTGACGTCAGCCATCCTGATCTGGATGTGGCGCGCGGTGTTCTACAAACCGAAGCGGCTGCCTTACAGGCGTTGGCGGCGGGTCTTGGCGCGTCGTTCGTTGCAGCCCTGGATGTGTTGGACGGCATAACGGGCCGTGTCATCGTTGCGGGCATCGGCAAGTCTGGGCACATCGGGCGCAAGATTGCCGCGACCCTGGCGTCAACCGGCACACCGGCGTTCTTCGTTCACCCCACCGAGGCCAGCCATGGCGACATGGGCATGCTGACCCAGACGGACGCCCTCTTGGCGTTGTCTAATTCGGGCGAAACATCGGAATTGGCTGATTTGGTCGCCTACGCCACGCGTCACAAAATACCCATTATTGCCATGACGGCGCGGCCCGATAGCGCGCTGGCAAAGGCCGCCACAGTCGCCCTGATTTATCCAGACAACAACGAGGCCTGCCCCATGGGTTTGGCGCCGACCACATCAACAACGCTGGCCTTGGGGCTGGGTGATGCGGTGGCGGTTGCGCTGTTGGAACGCAAAGCATTTTCTGCGGCAGACTTCAAAGCGCTGCATCCCGGCGGTCAATTAGGCCGTCGGTTGCTCAAGGTTTCCGATCTGATGCACGCGGGTAAGGCCGTGCCGACGCTTGGTCCCGACGAATCAATGGCGGAAGCCTTGGTTGTTATGACCGCGAAAAGCTTGGGCTGCCTTTTGATTGTTGATGGTTTAGGTGCCATGTTGGGTGTCATCACCGATGGTGATTTGCGGCGGCACATGCGCCCCGATCTGCTGGTCCAAAAAACCTCTGACATTATGACCAAGGACCCCAAAACCATCGCACCGGATGCGCTGGCTTCGGAAGCGCTTCGAATCATGAACGAAAAAACCATCACGCATCTGTTCGTTGCCGATGGTGGCCGCCCTGTTGGCGTTTTGCACATTCATGATTGTTTGCGGGCGGGCATTGCATGACGACGGCAGAACTGTCGCCCTCACCCTCTGTTCAGCCCGTGACCCGCTCGCGGGAGTCGGCGGCCGAAGCCCGCGCAACGCGCCGCGCTGCCTTTGGGGGCAATGAACTAAACGCAGACGAGTCGGCACGCCGTCGCTCGCACATTCGGTATTCCCGCTTTGTTGGCCTGATGAAGATCGTGTTACCCACGTTGGCGGTGCTGTTGATCTTGGTCGTGACAATTTGGCCGAGCCTGCGCTCACAAGATTTAAGCTTTCGCATCGGTTTTTCCGCCATCGAAACCAATGACGCAAACGAACCCAGCATTATCAATCCCCGCTATTACGGCACGGATGCAGACAATCAGGCGTATTCTGTCACAGCCGATATTGCGCGCAATATCGGTGATGATGCGCTTCCCATTGAACTAGAATTCCCCAAAGCAGACATCGCATTGGAAGATGGCAGTTGGTTGGTTTTGACCTCAGAAACGGGTGAGTACACACGCGCCAGCAAAGCTTTGAATCTGATTGGCCGGGTCAATTTATTCCATGATTCGGGATTTGAATTTAAGACCCATGCGGCAACCCTTGATCTTGCTGCGGGCATTGCCGACGGTGACGAACCCGTGGCCGGGCACGGCCCGTTTGGCAGTGTCGAAGCGGAAGGGTTTCGGCTGCTCGACAAAGGCCGCGTTATTCATTTTAAAGGGCAGTCGAAGTTGGTGATCTATCCAACATCGACCCGCCCGCTCAATTAGATCAGGGGACATTTCTTGCTGCGCATCTCTCGCACCGTCTTAATTGGCTTTGCCATTTGTTTGGGTGCCGTAGGTGCGCTGATCGTTCCGTCGGCTCAAGCTCAGGGGTTGGCGTCCTTTGGCGGTGGGGGTGATAATCCCATTGAAATTTATGCTGAAGGCGGCATCGAATGGCAGCAGGATCAACTCGTATTCCTCGCCCGTGGCAATGCCCGCGCGGTGCGTGGCACCTTAGAAGTTTTCGCCGATGAATTGCGCGCCTATTACCGGGAAAACGCCGAAGGCGGCAGTGATATCTGGCGGCTGGATGCGATCGGTAACGTGCGCATCGCTTCACCGGGTGAACAAGCCTTTGGCGATACCGCCACCTATGATGTTGATAATCAGGTGTTGGTCTTAAAGGGTGATGGTGTGCGCTTTGTAACGGCCAATGACGTCATAACTGCCGAAAAGCAAATCGAATACTGGGAACTCAAGCAAATGGCGGTTGCGCGCGGTGATGCGGTCGCTGTTCGCGAAGATCGGATCATCAATGCCGAGGTCTTAGCAGCTTATTTCAAAAAAACAGCGGCGGGCAAAACTGAGGTTTTCCGCGTTGATGCCTTTGATAATGTCGAAATTGAAACGGCACGAGATCAGGCATTTGCGGATCGCGGCGTTTATAATGTGGAAAGCGGTATCGCTACCCTCACTGGATCGGTTAAGATTAAGCGCGGCGCGAATTTGTTGGATGGTTGTAGTGCTCAGGTAAATCTGAACACAGGCGTCAGCAAGTTGTTCAGTTGCCGTGATGGATCAAAACGTGTTCAAGGGCTTATTCAAGCCCCGAGCAATAAAACCGAATAAGGCCCCTGTGGCCTATAAATAGGAATCTTCAGGTTTATGGCCTTCGGCTTTCGCAAAAAGGCAGCTAAACCGGCCGCCGCAGACGGTGATGCAACGGGCGATGGCGGCAAGCCGCGTCTGGTCTCAACGGCGCAGCGTGGGTTGATCGCTCAGAACTTGGGCAAGCGATTCAAACGCCGCCCGGTTGTGCGCGGTGTGTCCCTAACCATTCAACGGGGCGAAGTGGTGGGTTTGCTCGGCCCGAATGGCGCGGGTAAGACAACCTGCTTTTATATGATTACGGGGCTCATTCCGCCGGACTATGGTACGGTGATTTTGGATGGCCAAGATATTACCGAACTGCCGATGTATCGCCGGGCTCGGCTGGGAATTGGGTATTTGCCCCAAGAAGCCTCGATCTTTCGTGGCCTCAGTGTCGAAGACAACATCCGCGCTGTCTTGGAAGTGGTCGAAAAATCCCGCGAACGCCGCGAAGCCATCCTTGAAGCCTTATTGGCTGAATTTTCCATTACGCACCTGCGTCGCACACCGTCTTTGGCGTTGTCGGGTGGCGAGCGCCGACGGGTCGAAATTGCCCGCGCGCTGGCCTCTAATCCGCACTTTGTCTTGTTGGATGAGCCATTTGCGGGGATCGATCCGATTGCCGTCGGCGATATCCGTGATTTGGTTGCCCATTTGAAAGACCGTGGCATCGGCGTACTGATTACCGACCACAATGTGCGCGAGACCCTTGATGTCATTGATCGGGCTTATATCATTCATGATGGTATGGTTTTGATGGAAGGTGAACCCGGAGACATTGTCGGCAATGAAGATGTGCGGCGTGTGTATTTGGGTGACCGTTTCAGCCTGTGATGCTTGACTTTAAAGACCACGGGTCCAAGTGGGGGGGATCCCAATGTCGGGGATGTCAAGGCGGGGGCACCACATGGTTTTAGCCCCGCGCCTAGAACAGCGCCAAAGTCAAACCTTGGTGATGACGCCACAGCTTCAACAGGCGATTAAGCTGTTGCAGCTTTCCAATATGGAATTGGCCGAATTTGTCGCCGAAGAACTCGAAAAAAACCCCCTGCTTGAACGCGAAGATACGGTTGTTGAGACTGCGAATGCGGACCTTGCCGATAACCTTGCCTCTGACGGGAACAGCGATGAAGACTACGGTCGGCTGGATCTGAACAGCGACGGCAATACCGGCTCTGCCGAACAATCCTTGGATGTTGATTACGATCAACAAGGCGTCGAAGGGCCGACCCTTGACCCGGCCGGCATGGCGACATACGCCGATACGCAAACGTCTTCTGGCGGCAGCTTCGATGCGGATGGTGTTGGTTTTGAAGAGCGCCTAGAAGGCATCGTCACGTTGCGCAATCACCTTTTAGAACAGCTTGCCATGGTGATTTATGACGGCCCAGATCGGGTCATTGGTCAGTACTTGATTGATGGCCTAGACGGGGCGGGATACTTGGTTGAGTCCATTGAAAACATTGCAGAAACCTTGGGAATCGCGCCAGCGCGGGTCGAGGCAGTTTTGGTTAAAGTTCAAGGGTTTGAGCCGGTTGGTGTGTTCGCCCGAGACTTGGCGGACTGTTTAGCTATTCAACTTCGCGATAAAAACACGTATGATCCAGCTATGCAGGCTCTGGTCGCCAATTTAGACGTTTTAGCACAGCGTGACTTTACGCAGCTAGAAGCGCTTTGCGGTGTAGACCGTGAAGACATCCTTGATATGGTTGAGGAGATTCGCGCGCTTGACCCCAAGCCCGCGCATGCCTTTGACGGTGCCGAAGCCCAACCGATCACCCCGGATGTGTTATTGGGTCGCCGCGCCGACGGCACCTGGCTGATTGACCTGAACCCGGAAAGCCTTCCGCGTGTGCTGGTCAATCATCGCTATCATGCAGAAATTACCAGCGTCGCGCTGGGCCGGGACGACAAGCGCTATTTAGCGGAGCAATTGCAATCAGCGAACTGGTTGGTGCGGGCGCTGCACCAACGCGCGACCACGATTATGAAAGTGTCGGAGGAAATTGTCCGCCGCCAAGATGCGTTTTTCCGCCATGGCGTTGAACATTTGAAGCCGATGATCTTGCGGGATGTGGCCGATGCCATCGACATGCACGAAAGCACAGTCAGCCGTGTCACGGCCAATAAATACGTTTCTGCACCGCGCGGTTTGTTCGAATTAAAATATTTTTTCACAACGGCCATCGCGTCATCCAGCGGCGGTGATGCACTGTCAGCCGAGTCGGTTAGGCAGAAAATTCGCAGTTTGGTCGATAATGAGGACCCGAAGAAAGTCCTTTCGGATGATTCGTTGGTCAAGGTTTTACGCGCCGAGGGTATTGATATCGCCCGCCGGACCGTCGCCAAGTATCGAGAATCGTTGCGAATTCCGTCATCAGTTGAGCGTCGACGCCAGAAATCGGAGCCTAAATGAGAGCGCCACAAGATTGGGCAGTTGCACCTATTGACTTGCTTCATCGCCGTCGATTAGGGTCCGCGCCCTCGGGGTGGCGTCACGCTATATCAAGCGATCCTTTATCAAGTCTCTTTTCGGAGGCTTGTTTTTCCACGGAGTGTGGACAACCTAACCGTTGACGGCTTGGTCCGAAACAACGGTACACTGTGACAGGGAAAAAGCGCATGGATGTAGCAATTACCGGGAAGCAAGTTGATGTGGGTGCCGCGTTGCGCGAGCACGCAGCAGAACACTTAAACACAGCGGTCGAAAAATACTTCGACAGAGCCATTGATGCCGCCGTGACGATTTCACGCGAAGGCAGCAGTGGCTTTCATGTTGATATTTCTGTTCATCCGATCAGCGGCATGCTGGTCAAAGGCGGTGGCAGCGCGCACGAACCCTATGCGGCCTTTGATACCGCCCTGGCGCGCATTGCCAAGCAACTGCGACGCTATAAGCGGCGCTTGAAAGAAGATCATGGCGGTCGGCGCGGCGAAGAAGATTTGCCAGCCCTTCAATACGTTTTGCAACCCGAGGCCGACGACATTGAAGTGGAAACACACGGCCAACCAACGGTCATCGCCGAGATGCCAACATCCATCACGTCGATGACGGTGTCTGATGCGGTGATGCGCATGGATTTGGAAGACGCCCCGGTGGTTATGTTCCGCCATGATAAAACCGGTATTTTGAATGTGATTTACCGACGTGTGGACGGAAATATTGGGTGGATTGATCCATCCTCTGCTGAGCAATCAAGTTAAGTTTAATAAACCCAACGACCACCATTTTAAAAAGAAGCCTCGACCAGAGGCTTCGTAAAGGCAGGCTATCATGGAAATTCATGATCTAATTGAATCATCAAGCGGCGTCATTGCTGCCATGCGTGTGGGTAGTAAAAAGCAGGCTCTGCAAGATCTGGCCAAGCGGGCCAGTGAGCTTGCGAGTCAGAATGAGCGCGCGATCTTTGATGTCTTGATGGACCGTGAGCGTTTGGGGACCACAGGTGTCGGCAATGGCATCGCCATTCCCCACGGCAAAATGGCGGGCCTGGACAAGCTATATGGCGTGTTCGCCCGGCTGGAAACGCCTGTCGATTTCCAAGCGATTGATGACCGCCCTGTTGATTTGGTGTTTTTGCTGTTGGCACCCGAGACGGCTGGTGCTGACCACTTAAAGGCCTTGGCCCGGGTATCTAGGCTATTGCGGAACAGTCAAGTTTGCGAAAAGTTACGCGGCACCGACCAAGCCGATGCACTTTATGCCATTCTTTCCGATACTGCGGAAACGCGCGCCGCGTAATTTTGTCATCAGTGCACGCTAAAAGAATGCATTTCGTTTTGCGTAACAGTTGCGTGCGCGGTGGGCAGGTTATCCGCAAACCCTAAGACGTCGCCGTTCGCCGCATGAATGGCGATCGCGGCTTTGCCGCTGGGCAAATGGCCGGGGCGAACATAGGCGATCTGCCCCAGCCCTAGCACTTCCAGCATATCGGGCGTGATCTGATGCGGGTCAATCTCAATGATGTCATGGGTTTGATCGTCATGATGTGAATGATTATCTAAGGGCATTGTTTGGCTCCTGGGTTTGGCTCCTGGTTTTGGTGTCCCCAAATCGTGGCGGCACCTTGATTGGACCGGTAATGATCATCTGTTTGGGTTAGCTATCTGGTTTCACATCTATCGTTGTTGGATGTGTCGTTACATCGGGTGCCCCTTTTCGAATATCAATGGTGCGTATTTCCGCTTGATGGACGGGCCGCTCCAAATCGACATGCAGCAGGCCGTTATCCATGTGCGCACCCATGACTTCAATCCCTTCTGCCAATACAAAGGCGCGCTGAAACTGCCGCGCCGCGATGCCGCGGTGAATAAACACACGATTCTCATCGACGGGCGCTTGGCGTCCGCGCACAACCAATTGGTTGTCCTCTAGAGTCACTTGCAGATCATCCATTGTGAATCCGGCAACGGCCAAAGAAATCCGCATTTGGTTGTCGGCAACCTGTTCGATATTATACGGCGGATAGCCCTCGGCAGAGGTTTTTGACGCGCGGTCAAGCATGCGCTCTAAATGATCGAAACCCAACAAGAGGGGGCTGTTAAACCCATCTATCCGCGCCATGCGGTGTCTCCTTTCAAAAGCAAGACCCAACAAATACCAACAAAGTCGGCCCCATTCGGGCACCAACTTGCAGACCAAGGCTGTCTGTACCAGTTAAGATGTGTGCGTTGAGCACTTCTTGTCAATGTCTGCCAGCTTTATTGGATTATGGGGTGGTGGTGCAGTGCAACAATCCTCAGTATGCATCTGATGGACCATTCCCTTAGCCAAAGGCCTTTGTTATGTCTGCCACACTCTCTGCCGCAAAAGTGACCCGTCCATCGAAACGACTTGTTGGGGCGATTGCAGCCGTTCTCTTGATCGCCGCTTGCGATCAACAAGCTGCCGATGCGCCCGCACCACAGGCGCCACCACCAGCCCCTGTTACTGTCGCCAATCCATTGGTTGAGACCGTCACCGAGTGGGATGAGTTCACGGGCCGGTTCGAAGCGGTCAACCGGGTTGAAATTCGTGCCCGCGTTTCTGGCTATTTGAACTCGGTACATTTCGACGATGGCCAGCTTGTTAAAAAGGGCGATCTGCTGTTCAGCATTGATCCTCGCGTTCTCGAGGCCGAGCGCAGTGTCGCCCGTGCGACGCTTTTGCAAGCCGAAGCTCAACTGAAGCTGACCGTCCGAGATTTGGAACGCGCTGAAAGCTTGTCCGGTTCCAGTGCGATCAGCCAACAAACGGTTGATGAGCGGCGCACGGAAAAACTGGTGGCCGAGGCCGAAGTTGCCGCCGCCCGTGCGCGTGTTCGCAATGCCGATTTGAATGTCGAATTTACAGAAGTCCGCGCGCCCATTAATGGCCGCATTTCAGACCGCCGGGTCGATGTTGGTAATTTGATTTCTGGCGGCAGTGCACAGTCAGACCCCTTGGCGATCATCGTGTCTCTGAACCCAATGTACTTTGTCTTTGATGCCTCCGAATCAGATTTTTTGCGCTACACGCGCCTCAGCAAATCAGGCGTCCGCACGTCATCGCGTGACAAAGCAAACCCGGTTTACGTTAAGTTGATGGACGAAGAAAACTGGTTCCGTCGCGGTGAAATGAATTTTCTCGGCAACGAGCTTGACTCCAATTCGGGCACCATACGTGGCCGCGCCATTTTTGATAATTCAGACCAATTCCTGACTGCCGGTGTGTTTGGCCGGTTGCGTCTGATCGGGTCTGCCCCGTATGAAGCCACGTTGCTGCCGGATGCGGCCATCTTGGCCGACCAATCCAGCAAGATTGTCTTTTTGGTTGATGAAGAAGGCACCGTTTCGTCGCGCAAGGTTGAAATCGGCCCGATGATCCGTGGCCTCCGTGTCGTGCGAGGTGGTTTGAAGGCAACCGACAAAGTGATCATTTCTGGCGTTCAACGCGCCCGCCCTGGCGGCAAAGTAACGCCGCAAGAGGGTCAGATTGTTGCCGTTGATGACGGCTTGAATGTCGAAGTGCCCGACGACGATGACGTGCCCGACAAAGACCCAGAGCCAGCTTCAGAAATCAGCGGCCAATAGGAGGCCGTCATGGGGCTATCACATTTTTTCATCGACCGGCCGATTTTCGCCAGCGTCGTTTCCATCATCATCACGCTGATTGGCGCGGTGCTCTATTTCACGTTGCCCGTTGCCCAGTACCCAGAGGTCGCACCGCCGACCATTCAGGTGACGGCATCGTATCCCGGTGCCTCAGCAGAGGTTCTATCGGAAACGGTTGCGGCCCCGCTGGAGCAAGAAATCAACGGCGTCGAAGGCATGCTGTATATGCTGTCGCAGTCCACCGGCGATGGTAATCTCACACTAACCATCACCTTCGCGCTCGGCACCGATTTGGATAAAGCCCAAGTGCTGGTTCAAAATCGGGTCAGCGTCGCCGAGCCTCGGTTGCCAGAACCGGTGCGCAGGCTGGGTATCACCACCAATAAAAATTCGCCCGACCTGATGATGGTCATTCACATCTATTCGTCAGACCAATCGCGCGATGCCTTGTATCTATCAAATTATACCAAGACGCAAATCGTTGATCGCTTGGCCCGCATCAATGGCGTCGGCCAAGCCACGGTGTTTGCCGCGCGTGAATTTTCCATGCGGGTGTGGCTCGACCCCGAGCGTGCCGCTGCGCGTGGCTTAACCGCCGGAGAAATCGTCGCAGCCCTTCGGGAAAACAACCTGCAAGTCGCTTCGGGTGTTATTAACCAATTGCCGGTGCCAAACCCTGGCGCCTACGAGCTGACGGTGCAGACACAGGGCCGCCTGATTGAGCCAGAGCAATTTGAAAACATCGTTGTTCGCAGTGATGCCGATGGCCGCATCACCCGCATTCGTGACATCGCGCGGGTGGAATTGGGCGCGCAAAGCTATTCAACCATTGGCTACCTAGACCGCGACCCCGCGCTACCGATTCTGATTTTCCAGCGGCCCGGATCGAACGCCCTAGAAACAGCCGACACGGTGATTGCCGCGATGGATGACATGGCAACCGCGTTTCCGGTGGGCCTGAATTATGACATCATTTATAACCCGACCACGTTTATCGCCGAGTCGATTGATGCGGTTTACCTCACCATCATGGAGGCCATTCTTCTGGTGGTTATCGTGATCCTTGTGTTCTTACAAAGCTTTCGCGCCGCGATCATCCCAATCATTGCCATTCCCATCTCTCTCATCGGCACGTTCGCGGTGATGGCGGCGTTCGGGTTTTCGCTGAACAATCTGTCTTTGTTCGGTTTGGTGTTGGCCATTGGTATTGTCGTCGATGATGCCATTGTTGTTGTCGAAAACATGGAGCGGTATTTGCGCGATGGTTTATCCGCCCCCGAAGCCGCGCACAAAACCATGGACGACGTCGGCGGCGCGCTCATCGCGACGTCGCTGGTGTTGCTGGGCGTGTTTATTCCAACCGCGTTTATCGCCGGCATTTCAGGGCAGTTCTTCCAACAGTTCGCCATAACCATTGCGGCCTCGACCGTGATCTCAACCATTGTTTCTTTAACGCTATCACCGGCCATGGGCGCGGTCTTGTTGAAAGCCCCAAACGGTGATGCGCCGCGTCGGTGGTACTCTCCAATCATGGCCCCGTTCAGCCTGTTTGCCCGTGGCTTTAATGCCATGTTTGATTGGATATCTCACGCCTATGGCGCATTGACGCGCCGCATTATCCGCATGGCATTCTTGGCGATCGTGGTTTACGCGGGCCTGATTGGCTTGGCCGTCTATCAGTTTGATCGCACCCCAACCGGGTTTATCCCCGACCAAGATCAAGGCTATCTGATCACCGTTATTCAGTTGCCGCCGGGGTCATCGCTAGATCGCACAGACAAGGTTGTGCAAGCGGCCACCAAGATCATCTTGGATCATCCCGGTACGCTGCACACGGCGGGCTTCGCCGGGTTTGATGGCGCGACATTTACCAACGCCCCGAACGCCGGCGCGATTTTCTTCACCATGAAATCCTATGAAGAACGCCAAGCCCTGGGCTTAACGCCGCAAGACATTCTCAACCAAGTTCAGGGTCAATTATTTGGCCTGCAAGACGCCTTCATCTTCGTGCTCGCCCCACCGCCCGTTCGTGGCATTGGCACTGGCGGCGGCTTTAAAATGTATGTGCAGGATCGCCGCAACCGCGGATCAAAGGCTTTGGAAGATGCCACGCGGGTTCTTGTTGGCGCCGCCAATCAAGAACCGGGGCTAACCCGCGTGTTCTCGTTGTTCAACACCGGCACACCACAAATCTTTGCCGACATTGACCGGGTGAAGGCCGACATGCTGGGCGTCTCGCCGGGTCAGGTGTTTGAAGCCCTTGAAGTTTATTTAGGCTCGGCCTTCGTGAATGACTTCAATTATTTGGGCCGCACCTTCCGGGTGACGGCGCAAGCCGATGGCCAGTTCCGTGATGAGCCGCGCGATATTGAAAACCTGCGCGCGCGATCCGATTCCGGGGCCATGGTGCCGATTGGCTCGATCGCGACGTTCCAAGACGTAACCGGTCCGTACCGCGTGCCGCGTTATAACATTTACCCAGCGGCTGAGGTTCAGGGCGCAACGTTACCCGGCACCTCGACCGGTCAAGCCATCGCCAAAATGGAGACCTTGGCGGCAAAAGTGTTGCCCGCTGGGTTCGCCTTTGAATGGACTGAACTTGCCCTGCAAGAAAAGCTGGCTGGCAACACGGCCATGATCGCCTTTGGTTTGGCGGTGATCTTTGTGTTCCTGTTGTTGGCCGCGCAATACGAAAGCGTGGTGTTGCCGCTCGCGGTGATCTTGATCGTGCCCATGTGTTTGCTGTCGGCGATTACTGGCGTGATTTTGCAGGGTATGGATAACAACATTCTAACCCAGATAGGACTGGTGGTGCTGGTCGGCTTGGCGGCCAAAAACGCCATTCTGATTGTCGAATTTGCCAAACAAGCGCAAGAGGCCGGGGCCTCCGCGATCGATGCGGCGGTTGACGCCGCCCACATCCGCCTTCGGCCCATTCTGATGACGTCGTTTGCGTTCATTCTGGGTGTTGTGCCGCTGGCCATCGCCACCGGTGCCGGGGCGGAAATGCGCCAAGCCTTGGGCGTCACGGTGCTGTCCGGGATGCTCGGCGTGACGTTCTTCGGCCTGATCTTCACCCCGATGTTTTACGTGCTGTGCCGCAAGCTCTCGCCAAAGGCGAAGGGGGTGGACGACTCAGAAAGCGCGAACAGCATCTAGACGAATTAAGGTGACATAGAGTTTAATTCTTCGGCGAGCATTCGTGCGCACTACGAAAGAGGGGAATTAAACTCTATGTCACCTTAATTCATAGGGGCGCCCATCTTGACAATTTAAGTTCGAAAGATTATAATCCTTGTTGTTCTTTGATATTGTCTATTCATCCGCGTAATGTGTTTCTGGTGTTCAAGTATTGGGCGGGCCAGGGGGATGCAATTGCGCGAGGCCGTATAGGCGTTCCCGTTGGCTGCGTGGGTGATTTAATTACCGCGTTTGGGAGCGAGCACCCGAGGTGCGCTTAAAATCAGAATGCTGACAAATGCTGACGTTTTTCGTGACGGAACGTCACGTTCGTAATTATATCAACACCTTATCAGAAATTACGTTGATTTCAACAGGGTCAAAGTTCTGTTTTTTAGGGGGCAATTGCGCCTGAACCGCTGACAGGGTCAACATATTGTCGCTTTTTTGGGCTTGGTTTAACGGCTGGCGTTAATCTCTTCGCGCAGCATTTCCAGGCGTAGCCATTCCTCTTCTGCGGCGGCGAGTTTCTTCGCAGTAGTTGATAGGTTTTTGGTCGCCGCATCGAAGGCAGCGGAGTCTCTTTGATAAGCCGTTGGGTCCGATAGCGTTGCCTCGAAAGCCGCAATTTTCGCCTCAAGGCCCGCCATGGTATCGGGCAGCGTTTTTAAGGCATGCTGATCTTTGAAGGTCATTTTTGCCCGGTTGGGCTTTGCGCCTTTCGGCGGTTTTGATTTGCTAGATTTGGCCGGTGACACCGCATCGCCATCAGTACCTTGTTTTGGTGCGTTGGCCCGTTGGGTCAGCATGTCGGAATAGCCACCGGCGTATTCCTGCCAATGACCATCGCCTTCTGAGGCGATCACAGATGTTGCCACGCGGTCTAAGAAGTCCCGGTCGTGGCTGACGACGATGACCGTGCCCGCATAGTCGGCCAGCATCTCTTGCAGCAGGTCGAGGGTTTCCAAATCGAGATCGTTGGTTGGCTCGTCCAGCACCAACAGGTTCGATGGCGTCGAAAGCGCGCGGGCCAGCATAAGGCGGGCGCGTTCACCACCGGACAGCGCCGAGACGGACGTGTACCGTTGTTCTGGTTGGAACAGAAAGTCTTTCATGTAACCAATTACGTGTCGGGGTTGTCCGCCAACCTCGACATGGTCGCCGCCGCCGCCGGTCAGGGCATGTTCCAACGTCTCGGTCGGGGACAGCGCCGCGCGGCCCTGGTCGAGGCTTGCCAGTTTAACCGTTGAGGCAATTTTGACCGTCCCTGCATCGGGCTTTAGCGTGCCGATGATCATGTTCAACAGCGTGGTTTTGCCGGCGCCATTGGGGCCGACAATGCCGACCCGGTCGCCGCGCAGAATGCGCAACGATGTCGCCTCAACAACCGTCTGGCCGTCATAGGCCTTGGAGATGTTGCGCACCTCGATAACTTTTTTAGACGACATGTCGGCGTCGCTGACGGTCATGCTGACCGTGCCGGTTGCCGTGCGTTGTTCGCGCCGATCTTGCCGCAGGCTTTGCAGGGCGCGCAGGCGGCCCATGTTGCGTTTGCGGCGTCCGGTCACGCCTTTTACAACCCATTCGGCTTCGGACGCGATGCGGCGGTCGAGCTTGTGACGGTTGACGGTTTCGTCTTCTAAAATGCGGTCGCGCCAGTCTTCGAAATTGGCAAACGGCTCATCCAACCGGCGGGTTTTTCCGCGATCCAGCCACAGCACACTCTGCGACAGGGTTTCCAAAAGGCGGCGGTCGTGGCTGATCAAAACCAGGGCGGCGCGAACGCTGCGCAGTTCTTTTTCCAGCCATTCAATGGCGGGCAGGTCCAGATGGTTGGTCGGCTCGTCCAGCAGCAAAATGTCTGGTTTCGGTGCCAGGGTACGGGCGAGGGCCGCGCGGCGCTTTTCCCCGCCGGACATGGTTGCCGGGTCTTGGGTTTCCGACAGGTTGAACCGCTCCAGCAGGCGGTGAGCGATGCGTTCATCATCGGCAGGCCCTAACCCGGCGAACACATAATCGATGGCGGTTTTGAACCCGGCGAAGTCCGGTTCTTGGGCAAGGTATCGCAGGGTCGTGCCGGGCTGAACGAAGCGGTCTCCGGCGTCTGACTCGATCAGGCCCGCCGCGATCTTCAGCAACGTCGATTTACCCGACCCGTTGCGGCCGACCAGGCATAAGCGCTCGCCCGGACGCACGTTCAGGTCCGCGCCCTCCAACAAAGGGGTACCGCCAAAGGTCAGGTGGGTATCGGTGAGCATCAAAAGCGGTGGAGCCATGGCGGGGTTGTATGGGCTGGCGAGGGCGGCGACAAGACCCTCTCGGCAAAAACATGATGGCATGCTAAGACCGGCGTGACTGAACAAAGGAAAGATGGTTGTGACGACACCAAATTCTGAGACCGGCGATATCGTCGTGGCGGCGCTTTATAAGTTTGTGGCATTGCCAGACTTTGAAGGCTATCGCGCGCCGCTGTTGCAGGTATGCCAAGCGAACGCGCTGATGGGAACACTGTTATTGGCACCCGAAGGGGTCAACGGCACCCTTGCGGGCAGCCGCGAAGGAATCGATGCGACCCTAGCGCAGATGCGCGACATGTTTGGGTTTGATGAACTGGACCACAAACGATCATTTGCCACCGAGAATCCCTTCTACCGTATGAAGGTGCGGCTGAAAAAAGAGATCGTCACCATGGGCGTGCAGGGCATCGATCCCAATCAAATGGTTGGTACTTACGTGGACCCGTTGGAGTGGAACAACCTGATCGCCGATCCGGACGTGGTGCTGATTGATACCCGCAACGATTACGAGGTTAGCATTGGCACCTTTGAGGGCGCGATCAACCCGAAGACCAAGTCGTTTCGTGATTTTCCGGACTGGTTTAAAAATCAGCCGGAGCTACAGCCCGAGGCCCTGGCCGGAAAGAAGGTTGCCATGTTTTGCACGGGTGGCATCCGGTGTGAAAAATCCACGGCCTTTGCCAAGCAGCTCGGCTTCGACAACGTCTTTCACCTGAAGGGCGGTATTTTGAAGTATTTGGAAAATGTGCCAGAGGGCGAGTCGCGCTGGAACGGTGAGTGCTTTGTTTTCGATCAACGGGTTTCGGTCAAACATGGCCTCGCCGTTGGCAGCTATCATCAGTGCTATGCTTGTCGTCACCCAATTGATGACGCCGATATGGCATCACCGAAATATGAGCAAGGCGTCAGCTGCCCTCGGTGTTATGACAGCAATGATGCGGAAACCAAGCGCCGCTATCAAGAGCGACAAAAGCAAATGGCCTTGGCGAAGCAGCGCGGTGAGAAACACATCGGCATGACCTATCCGGTACCGAACGATGCCTGATTTATCTCCGCCCGCCCGCCCGATTTTGTATTCGTTCCGGCGGTGTCCTTATGCCATGCGGGCCAGAATGGCACTGACAGTTAGCCAGCAACAGTGCACGCTGCGAGAGATTGTTCTGCGCGATAAGCCTGCGGACATGCTCGCCGCATCACCGAAGGCCACGGTGCCGGTTTTGCAGTTACCCGATGGTACGGTGTTGGAAGAAAGCTTTGACATCATGTTGTGGGCTTTGGGGCGGAATGACCCCGAAAGTTGGCTGTCGCCCGAGGTTGGTACGCGGGCCGATATGCAAGCCTTAATCGTGGAAAGCGATGGGCCGTTCAAGCAACACCTCGACCGGTACAAGTATGCGATCCGGTATGAAGCGGGCACTGATCCGCTGCATCACCGGACAGAAGGCAGCGCTTTCCTCGACCGATTGAATGACCGGCTTGCGCACCACGGTCAGCTTTTTGGCGATCGCACCGCCCTTGCCGATGTGGCGATCTTCCCGTTCGTGCGCCAGTTCGCCAATACGGATCGGGATTGGTTTGATGGCCAGTCCGTGCCCAACTTGCAACGCTGGTTGGCGGGGCATCTGGACTCAGCATTGTTCAAATCTGTGATGGTCAAATGGCCGGTTTGGCAGCCCGGTGATGCGGAAACAGTCTTTCCCAATTTTTGATTTTTGGGCGGCGCTTTTAATTTTGGTTTTACCCTTCTATAAGGCGGGCAACGGCTCAATTGACGGGTCACTTCAAAGGTCCGCAAAAGATGCGTGTGCAGCAGTTTAAACAAGAATGGTTCGGCAACATCCGTGCCGATTTATTGGCTGGCCTGGTTGTCGCCCTGGCGCTGATCCCGGAAGCCATTGCGTTTTCCATCATCGCCGGTGTCGATCCGAAGATCGGTCTGTATGCGTCCTTCTCGATTGCCGTTTTGACAGCCATTGTTGGTGGCAGGCCGGGTATGATCTCTGCGGCGACGGCGGCGACGGCGGTTGTTATGGTCACGTTGGTTCGCGATCATGGTTTAGAATACTTGCTGGCCTGCACGATCTTGACCGGGGTGCTGCAAATCGCGGCGGGGTATTTGAAACTGGCCCGGGCCATGCGGTTTGTGTCGCGTTCGGTGATGACCGGTTTCGTGAATGCTTTGGCCATTTTGATTTTCATGGCGCAACTGCCGGAACTGATGAATGTACCGCTGATGACCTATGCAATGGTCGCGCTTGGTCTGGGTATTATCTATTTGTTTCCGATGGTGATGAAATCGATTCCCTCTCCGCTGGTGTGTATCGTTGTCATCTCGGCCCTGGTTTGGGGTTTTGATATGGACCTGCGCACCGTTGGTGATATGGGTGACTTGCCGGATACGCTGCCGGTGTTCCTTATTCCCGATGTGCCGCTAAACCTTGAGACGTTTTTTATCATCTTGCCGTACTCGCTAGCGGTCGCCGCCGTTGGGTTGTTGGAAAGCATGATGACGGCTCAGATTGTTGATGAGCTCACCGACACAACCGGCGACAAAAATCGTGAATGTGTGGGCCAAGGCGTCGCGAATTTTTTTACCGGTTTCATGGGCGGCATGGCAGGTTGTGCGATGATTGGTCAGTCCATCATCAACGTTAAATCCGGCGGGCGTGGTCGCTTATCGTGCTTTGTTGCCGGTGTGGCGTTGTTGTTCATGATTTTGGTGCTAGACGATTTTGTTAGTGCAATCCCGATGGCGGCTCTTGTTGCCATTATGATCATGGTCTCGATTGGCACCTTTAGTTGGTCATCGATCCGAAATCTGCGAGACCATCCTCGATCATCCTCTTTGGTGATGCTCAGCACCGTTGCCCTGGTCGTTTATACTCACAACCTAGCCATCGGTGTTGGGTTTGGTGTCTTGTTGTCAGCCTTGTTCTTTGCCGGAAAGATCGCCCAGATTTTCCGCGTGACCAGCACCGTCACGCCCGATGGCCGTGAGCGGACCTACGTTGTTGTTGGTCAGGTCTTCTTTGCCAGCGCAGAGGCCTTTCAGGCGTCTTTTGATTTTCGCGAGGCCTTGGACAAAGTCGTGATTGATATCAGCCATGCCCACATTTGGGATATTTCCAGCGTCGCGGCGGTCGACTTGGTTATTCTGAAATTCCGCCGCGAAGGCACCATTGTCGATGTTATCGGAATGAACGAGGCATCGGAGACAATTGTTGATAAGCTGAGTATAAGCGACGACCCGGGCGCAATCGATAAACTACTCGGGCATTAGGGTGGGGGAGGTTGTGGCCATGAATGTTATGGCATTTGTCGATGGGTCTATCTATTCGGCCAGCGTGTGCGACCATGCGGCATGGTTGGCGGCGCGCCATGGGGCATCGGTGCACGTCTTTCATATGCTGGCCAAACGTGATGGCGCCAGCATGCCAGCGGATCTGAGCGGTAATTTGAAATTGGGTGCCCGCAGTGATCTTTTGGAGAAGCTATCGAAAGCCGATGAAGATTGGGCACATTTAGCGCAGGCCCGTGGGCGGGTGATCTTAGAAGATGCTCAGGCCCGAATTACCCAATCGACTGATCTCTCAGTCGAGACACGATTGCGCCACGATGATTTGGTGGATGCCATCGTCGATTTTGAGAAAGACGCTGATCTGATTGTTATCGGTAAACGCGGTGAGGCATCCGCCTCTGCCCGTGAGCATCTTGGGTCGAACTTAGAGCGTGCATTGCGGAGTGCGACGAAACCAGTTTTGGTTGCCAACCGAGATTTCGAACCGATTGAAAATTGCCTGGTTGCTTATGACTGCGGCCCCAGTGTGAAGAAGGCCATACGGTTTCTTGTGAAACACGCGGAGGCCTACAAGGATATAGCCTTCCATTTGTTGATGATCGGCAAGCCGACGGCCAACGCGCAAACGGAATTGGAGGGTGTCGCGGCATCAATGCAAGTTGCAGGCCTAACGGTGACGCACGAGAGTCGCGGCGGTGAACCGGATCGGGCCATTCCAGGCGTGGCGCTGAAAATGAACAGTCAGATGTTGGTCATGGGTGCCTACGGTCATAGCCACATTCGAAATCTGATTATCGGATCAACAACAACAGCGTTGGTGCGGTCGTGTCGACTGCCGATTTTGCTGGTGCGTTAGCCGTTCGCTGCGGCCTGCATGGCGGTTAAGAACTGCGTTACTTCTTGCTCGGTATTATAGTGACAGATCGAAACCCGAATGCAGGTGTCTAAACCCAGCGGCGCCAAAATGTTGCCGCAGTAGTAATCATTCTTTCGGATATGAACGCGGATACCCTGCTCTCGCAGGAACGTGACGAGGTCTATCGAGTCCATCGTATCCAAGGTTAATGATACGACCCCTTCGCGCGCTGGGCTGTCTGGATCGCCGATGATATGAACGCCGGGAATATCAACCAGACCCGCAAGATTCCCAACACCGTGCATCATTACTTTTGTCAGATGATGTTCGTGGGCTTGGATGGCTGACCCCGCAGCTTCGATTTGGGCACGGCGATCCTTTGACTCAGTAAAGTGACCGCCGAGCCAAGCAAAGTAATCAACCACGTCAGAGAACGTCGCATAGCTGCCGCTGTCGCGCGTTCCAAGCTTCCACTCCGTTGCCGGGGCGCCAACCAGACCTTCGCGGGGTACGGCGGTTAATCGGTCAGAAGCCCAGCCGATTCCATACCCATGGCGCGAAAACACTTTGTACGGCGAAATAGCAAAGCCATCGGCATCATAGCCTTTGAGGTTAATGCCACCGTGACTGGCGTGTTGAATGCCATCGACAATGATGAAGCAATCTGGCGCCACGGTGCGAATGGCGGCAATGATTCCGGGTACGTCGGTGGACATACCGGTCACGGGCGATGTTTGTACGACGGTCGCGACGCGCAGGTCGGGCGTTAGGCATTGACGGAACGCCTCGATATCAATCGATCCACTGGCATCATCATGGATCGCTGTGGCCAACGTTCTGTTCGTATTCTCTGACCACTTGGTCATGGCGCTGCGCGATGCTGGGTGTTCTAACGTGCTGCACAACATGGTGCCGCCTTTGGGTGCACCAAGGGATGCGGCGCGGACCAATCGAAACAAGACTTCAGTACCACTCTCGCCAATGAAAACCTGCCCAGTTGGCGCGTTGAAGAAGGTGCGAACATCAGAGACGCCTGTTTCGATTGCCTGCATTAAGGCGTGCGATGCGGAGTTATCGCGCCCCTGATTATCGGGGTAAGAGGCGTGCGCAGCGGACGTTTCCACGACGGACTTTAATGTTAACGCGCCACCAGCGTTCTCAAAGAAAACACGGGGGCCTTCAAAGGGGCATGTATCGACGTGAGCAAACCGATCCCGAATTTGATCGAGTAAGCCAGGAACTTGAGACAACATTGAAGGCGGACCTTTTTCAAGTGTGAATCATCTATGGCTTACTTAGCAGTCCGGTGACGCTAAAACCAATCATACGATCTGTTCTTGAATCAAGGTTGTCTTGCAAGGGCCTCAAAAACTGTTCTCACATCATTAGAATTTGGCAATGCCTGCGCTTGGCTCAAAAGAGTGCCGGAGTTCCAAGAAAAGGTAATCAACGCGCTGAATGACTTCGCTGACGAGAATAGGGGTGCAACAAACTGGCACGGTTTGGGCACAGTAGACGAAAAAACGAAAAGGCCCGAAAACGGACCAATCGAAAAATCGTTTATTTATCAAGGAGTTAAAATGGTGGAGCCGAGGGGAATCGAACCCCTGACCTCTACAATGCCATTGTAGCGCTCTCCCAACTGAGCTACGGCCCCACGTTTGCCCATTTCTGAGCGGCCCTTCGTTGCGAAAGGCTTTTGGGAATTCAGTGACCTGACTTTCGAGTTAGATCGCTGAGGCGGCGGACGATAATAAAAATCATCTATCTGCCGCAAGATATTTCGACACCCCGGTTAGAGGGCGTCGAAATAAAACCTGAGACTAAGACTTGTCGTCGTCATTTGTTTCGATGTGTTCTTTCACTTCTGCAACGTCGTCATCGTCTTCTGACAGATCATCGGTGCTCTCGATCAAGCTATCATCGTCATCATCGTCGTCTTCGATATCTTCAATATCGTCGATATCTTCCTCAACCTTCTTAGGTTCAGGAATCGCGACTGGTGTTGCACGGGCGCCTTTACGGCCCCGACCTGTTGGTTCAGGCACAAATTCAGTGTTGCAGGTTGGGCAGACGGGCGGCTGCCTCAACAAATCATAAAACCGCGCGCCGCAGCTTTGACAGGTGCGTTTAACACCCCATTCCGGTTTGGCCACGGATACCTCCGCAAAAGATGAAAATGTTGGACGATTAAAGGCGAAGTGGGGCGTTTAGCCACTCTAGCGCCTGCTGTCAAAACGAAATTCACTCTGCTGTCATATTAAAACCAAAGATTCGATCATTGCCCACGGGTTTCAAACATGCGAGACCCCGCAGGTGACGGGCGTTTAAGGATTTTAATGCCTTTTCCAGACGAGGTTAAAGCCATGGTTACTAAAGCGACGGCGCATCGTACAGAAAGGCTGACAGGGACCATTCGTGTGCCCGGTGATAAGTCGATCTCACATCGATCCTTGTTGTTCGGTGCCTTGGCAATTGGTGAGACCACGATCTCAGGTTTGTTGGAAGGCGAGGATGTCATCGCGACAGCCGATGCTATGCGGGCCATGGGCGTCCAGATCGAGCGAACCCAGTCTAAAGAGGGGCCAATCTGGCGTGTGTACGGCGTCGGTGTTGGCGGGCTGCAAGAACCAGCCCAAGTGCTGGATATGGGAAATTCAGGCACGGGCGCACGGTTGCTATCAGGTGTCTTGGCGACATCGCCCTTTACGTCATTCATGATTGGGGATGCATCGCTTTCGGGGCGACCCATGAAGCGGGTGATTGACCCTCTCAGTCAAATGGGCGCAACTTTCGTGACTCGCTCAAACGGTCGGCTGCCCATGGCGATCCAGGGCACGGCGTCGCCGATGCCTATCACTTATGTATCGCCAGTTGCCTCAGCCCAGGTGAAGTCAGCTGTCATGCTTGCGGGCCTTCAGGCTCCGGGCCGAACAACGGTGATAGAGCCAGCGGCGTCACGCGATCATTCGGAGCGGATGCTGCGGCACTTTGGCGCGGAAGTTCTTGTAGACGACCGGCCAGACGGCTCACGTGCCGTTACAATTATTGGTGAAGCTAATCTCATTGCGGCAGACGTCGCAGTTCCAGGAGATATTTCCTCGGCATCTTTTCTGCTGGTTGCGGGCTTGTTAGCGCAAGAAGGCTTGATAACGGTTGAGGCCGTCGGCAACAATCCACTGCGGAATGGATTGGTTCAAACGCTGATCGACATGGGTGCTGACTTAACCCTCAGTAATAATAGGCTGGTGGCGGGAGAGCCCGTTTGCGACATCACGGTTAAGCCGTCAAAATTGCAGGGCATAGACGTTCCGCCAGAGCGCGCGCCATCCATGATTGATGAATATCCTGTGCTGGCGGTTGCTGCGTCCTTTGCGACGGGTAAAACCCGGATGACCGGATTGGAAGAGTTGCGCGTGAAAGAGAGTGATCGCATCGCCTCTGTCGTTAAAGGCCTTCGCGCCAATGGCGTTGCTGTTGACGATGGTCCGGATTGGATGACGGTGACGGGCACAGGCCAACCGGTGTCTGGCGGCGGCCACGTCGCCGTGCATCTGGATCACCGTATTGCCATGGCCTTCTTGGTCATGGGGACGGCAACGACAGCGCCGGTGACGATTGACGCCATTGAACCGGTTGCCACCAGTTTTCCAGGCTTTCTGGATTTGATGACGCGCTTGGGCGCACATATTGACACGGCGAGCCCATCATGACTGTCCGGGTGATCGCGATTGATGGGCCCTCGGGTGCGGGCAAGGGAACACTGGCCCGGCGTTTGGCTGAAACCCTCGATTTCGCTTATCTTGATACCGGATTGCTCTATCGTGCTGTCGGTATGAAAACGCCAGACATCGAAAATGTGGCATCCGCCATCGAAACGGCCTCTGCTTTGTCGCCCGTAGACCTTGGCCTGCCAAATTTGCGTTCGGATACGGCTGCCGTTAAAGCATCAAAAATATCCGGAATCCCCGAAGTTCGTGCCGCCCTTTTGAAATTTCAGCAGGACTTTGCTAAAATTCCCCCTGATGGAAAGTCCGGCGCTATTCTAGACGGTCGCGATATCGGTACTGTGGTTTGTCCGGATGCAGATGTGAAACTGTTTGTGACGGCCCCAGTGGATGTGCGGGCTGAAAGGCGTACACAAGAGTTGCGGGATCGCGGAGAGACCGCTATATACGCCCGCGTTCTGGCTGACATGCAGGATCGTGATGCCCGTGACAGTGCACGCAGCGTCGCCCCGTTAAAGCCAGCCGACGATGCCGTTGTGATTGATACTGGTGGCCTAACACCGGATCGGGTTGAAACGGTGGCTTTGGCAGCGGTCAAGGCAAACGATGAACGATAACCTACCCGCCCGACGGCATGGTGCCCCGGGCGTCCCGAAACCCTCAAGACCTCCGGAACCAACCGGATGGCCGGGTTGAACCAAAGGCCGTAAGATGCGGCCATACATGAAAGGGACATATGAATGTCTCCTGCTACGAGTGCGGCTGCGGCCGTCGAAGATTTCTCAGCGCTCCTTGACGAACAATTTGGTGATAACGAAGGCTTTGAAGGCAAAGTGCTGAAAGGCACGGTTATCTCAATCGACAGCGATGCTGTTCTGATTGATGTTGGCTTGAAGTCAGAAGGCCGCGTGCCAACGAAAGAATTCGCCGCCCCTGGCCAACCGTTAGAGGTTAAGGTTGGCGACACTGTCGACGTTTTTGTAGAGCGCTATGAAGATCGCGAAGGCATCATCCGCCTGAGCCGAGAAAAAGCCCGCCGTGAAGAAGCATGGGTCCAACTAGAGCGTTCCTTCAACGACAGTGAGCGCGTTAACGGTGTTATCTTTGGCCGGGTCAAAGGCGGCTTCATCGTTGACCTTAATGGCGCTGTGGCTTTCTTGCCCGGCAGCCAAGTCGATATCCGCCCGGTTCGCGATGTTGCCCCACTGATGGGTGTGCCGCAGCCGTTCCAAATTTTGAAAATGGATCCGGCTCGCAATAACATCGTTGTATCACGCCGCGCCGTTCTGGAAGAAAGCCGGACCGAAGCGCGTTCCGAATTGATGGCGAACTTGAAAGAAGGCCAAGTGCTGCAAGGCGTCGTTAAGAACATCACCGATTACGGCGCATTCGTCGATCTGGGTGGTGTTGATGGCCTGTTGCACGTTACCGACATTGCTTGGAAGCGAATCAATCATCCATCTGAAGCCCTGCAAATTGGCGAACAAATCAACGTTCAAGTCATTCGCTTTAACTCAGAGACGCAGCGTATTTCTTTGGGCATGAAACAGTTGGAAGCCGATCCTTGGGAAGGTGTCGAAGCCAAGTACCCACGGGGTACGAAATTCTCTGGTCGTGTTACCAACATCACCGACTACGGTGCGTTTGTCGAATTGGAAGCCGGTGTTGAAGGTTTGGTTCACGTTTCAGAAATGAGCTGGACGAAGAAGAATGTTCATCCGGGCAAAATTGTTTCCACCAGCCAAGAAGTCGAAGTCATGGTTCTGGAAACTGACTCCGACAAACGCCGTATCTCATTGGGCTTGAAACAGTGCACCAACAATCCTTGGGAAGCGTTTGTTGACCAATTCCCTGTTGGTGCTGAAGTCGAAGGCGAAATCAAGAACATTACCGAATTCGGTCTGTTCATTGGTTTGGACGGCGACATCGACGGCATGGCCCATATGTCCGACCTTGCGTATGACAAGACCGGAGAAGAAGCGATTTCTGACTTTGAGAAAGGTCAAATCGTTCGCGCTAAAGTCTTGGACGTTGATGTTGAGAAAGAGCGTGTTTCGCTGGGTATTAAGCAAATGGGCGAAGACACGGTTGGTGAAGCGATGGGCGATTTGAAGAAAGGCTCTGTCGTGACGTGTACGATTACATCGGTTCAAGATGGCGGCCTGGAAGTTATGGTTGACGATATTCCTGGCTTTATTCGTAAGGCGGAATTGTCTCGTGAGCGTTCAGAACAACGTCCCGAGCGTTTCGCGGCTGGTGACAAGATCGACGCAAAGATTACCCAGGTCGATAAGTCTGGCCGGAAGGTGTCTCTGTCGATCAAGCAGCGCGAAGTCGAAGAAGAGAAGAAGGCCGTTGCCGATTATGGTTCCTCTGACTCCGGTGCATCGTTGGGCGATATCTTGGGTGCAGCTTTGAAAGAGAAAGCAGCAGCCACGAAGCCTTCCGATGACGAAAGCTAAGATCTCTTCGTTGAGATTGACGAAGGATCAACGGTGATAAACCCCGATACGGTTATTGCGATCCGGCGCTTGCGCCGGTCGCTAACCGTTTGGCGGGTGGTTGCCGTGGTCGCTCTGATCGTGGCTGCCGTTGCGGGGCTGGGGCAATTTTATAATCCGTGGCCTGATGCGTATGTGGCGCGGATTAGTGTGTCGGGCATCATTTTGGATGACTCAGAACGTTTGGAGGCGCTGGCGGAGGTTGCCACCGACCCGGCCGCCAAAGCACTGATCGTTTCGATTGACAGTCCAGGCGGCACATTTGTTGGCGGGGATCGCCTTTATCGCGCCATTGGAAAGGTTGCCGAACAAAGACCCGTCGTTGCCGTGATGGGGTCAACCGGCACGTCAGCGGCCTATATGATTGCCTTAGCGTCGAACCGTATTTTTGTGAACCAAGGCACGATCACGGGATCAATTGGTGTCATTTTGCAAACCGCTAATGTAATGGGCTTGCTGGATAAACTGGGCATTAAGCCCGAAGCCGTGAAAAGCGGGGAATTGAAAGCCCAGCCGAACCCCTTGGAACCGTTCAGCGACAAAGCGCGAACCGCGACACTTGAAGTCGTTGAGGATTTATATCGTGCGTTTGTTGATATGGTTGCCAGCGAACGTGGGCTTTCCGGTGCCTCGCTTGATTATGTAACGGACGGTCGTATTTTTGCGGGAACCCGCGCCATTGACCTTAATTTGGTTGATGCTATCGGTGGTGAAGCCGCCGCCCGAGAGTGGCTTGCTGACGTGCACAATATTGGAGTTGATGTGCCGGTCGGCGATATTACCTGGGGCGATGACACTCCTTGGGGTGATACGTGGTCTGTTGCAATGAACGTGTTCACCAGCCTCTTTGGCGGAAAACCTGTGTTTTCTGAACGGCTTAATCTTGACGGGGTGATGAGTGTCTGGCACGCTTCTGACCTCTAGAAGGGGCGCCGCATGGGGTGCAGACGGGGTGCGCGTCGAATTGCAAATCTGCACAAGATGGATGCCTAAGGGGGCAACATGACGAAATCAGAATTGATCGCCCGATTGGCGCAGGCGAATCCTCATCTTTATCAACGAGATGTAGAACGCATCGTGACGACGATTTTTGATGAAATCAGCCAGGCCTTGGCGGGTGGCGATCGTGTTGAGTTGCGCGGCTTTGGTGCGTTCTCTGTTAAGAAGCGCGGATCGCGCATTGGCCGCAATCCCCGCACGGGCGAAGCGGTTTCTGTTGAACAAAAATTCGTGCCGTATTTCAAAACCGGTAAGCAATTGCGCGAGAAGTTAAACCGATAAATTGGCGGTTCACCCCATGAAGTTTTTATCTTGGTTGATTGCTATTCCCATTGGTTTCGTTGTTGTTCTATTCGCCGCATCGAATACTAATTTTGTCACCCTAGAAATTTGGCCCCTGCCGTTTGCGGTAGATGCTCCTTTGTATTTGGTGATTTTGGTCGCGCTGATTCTGGGCGTTGTTTTGGGCGGTCTCGCTAGTTGGTTTGCGGGCGGGCGGACCCGATCTCGGATGCGGACGGCTGAAATGAAAGCCGAGCAAACCCAACGGGAAAATCGCCGATTGTCACAGGCACTTGAAACCAAGTCGGCACCATCAGTGGCCGCTGCAACGCCGCCCGCAAGCGGCAAGGCGTTGATGACAAGCTCTGGATCCTCGGCAGCACCGTCGGCGGCACCATCTCGACCAGCGGCCTAGGGCTCTAGGCATTGCGAGTTATTCCGGACGCGCAAGTCGAAGCCGTTCTGGATGATGTCTCTCTGATTGAACGCATCCGCGATTACTTCCGCGCTGACGTGGCTCAGCCTGCAAAAAACAGATTTGATGTCTCGCTGCCAGGGGTAACAGAAGGCTGGCTTAGCATCATGCCATCATGGCGGGCGGGAAAACATATTGGCATAAAAATTGTTACGGCGTTTCCAGGCAATGATCGGCGACACCTGCCTCCGGTGATGGCGACCTATTTGGTTCTGGATGGTTGCACGGGCGAGCCCGTCGCCATGATTGACGGTACCGCCCTTACGGTGCGCCGAACTGCTTGCACGTCGGCGTTGGCGTCGCAGTATTTGTCCCGGCAAGACAGCGAGCGCCTGTTGATGATTGGGACCGGAGCCATGGCCGCGCATCTGATTCGTGCCCATGCGCACGTGCGCCCCATTTGTAACGTGCTTATTTGGAATTCGCGCGCGCAACCGGCAAAATCATTGGCCAAGCACCTGAACCGGAACGATTTTAAGGTTGATTGGACCGAAGATTTAGAAGGTGCCGTCAGAGGCGCCGATATCATCAGCAGTATGACAATGAGCGAGGTGCCCTTGGTAGACGGCAACTGGTTGCAACCCGGACAACACTTGGATTTGGTTGGTGCGTTTTCGCCCGCCATGCGAGAGGTCAATGACCAAGCCTTACGGCGAAGTCATGTTTTTGCCGATACCCGCGAAGGGGTGCTGGCGGATGGCGGGGATGTTGCCCAGGCCATCCAAGCGGGCGTTCTAACCGAAGACGACGTCAACGGAGACTTGTTCGATCTATGCCGTGGCGAGACACTGGGGCGGCGCGCTTATCGCGATATTACACTTTTCAAATCCGTTGGTGCAGCGGCGGCGGACCTTGCTGCGGCAAAAATTATCGTTGAGCGGACCTAATGAACAAGTACCATTTGGCACAGAACGGTTTGCATCTGCCAGATGGGGCCGTATAACGCCTTCGCGTCCTGTTGAATACTTAGGAAGGACCTCGTGTATGCCTGCGTTTAATCCCGTTCTTGTTGCCCTTGATACGCCTGATGTCGATACGGCCCGCGATCTTGCGAAAACGGTTGGCAATTCGGTTGGTGGCGTCAAATTGGGCAAGGAATTCTTCACGGCCAATGGCCCGGGTGGCATAACCCGTGTCGCGCGGACGGGTCGGCGGGTTTTCCTGGATCTTAAATTCCACGATATTCCCAACACTGTTGCCGGTGCTGTGCGGTCGGCGCTGCCGTTGGCACCGTTTATGTTAAACGTTCACGCCTCGGGCGGGGCCGCGATGATGCGGGCTGCCGCCGAGGCTGCCGCCACGGCTGGAACAACGCCGGGTGAAGATCGCCCGATGATGTTGGCCGTCACCGTTCTCACATCGATGGACGCAAGCGACTTGGAGGCTGTTGGCCAAGATGTTGATACTAAGCATCAGGTCGTTCGCCTTGCGCTTTTGGCCCGCGAATCAGGCATGGACGGCGTTGTTTGTTCACCTCAGGAAATCACCGCTTTGCGCAATGCCTGCGGGCCAGATTTTAAATTGGTTGTCCCTGGCATCCGGCCGACATGGGCGGCGACGGGCGACCAGAAACGGATCATGACGCCGAGGCAAGCCATTGAGGCCGGGGCCGATTATTTGGTGATCGGTCGACCGATCACGGCAGCCGATGATCCGAAAGTCGCAGCGGAAAAAATCGTCGCCGAGATCACCGGCTAACAGCCCCCGTTTATCAGGATTTTGCTGACAGGTGTTGACGCAGTTGTTACCCGTTTCCGCTGATTTTTGTCAAAAAAATCGACCAACTTTTTCGTAAGTAATTGATAATAAACATAACGTGACGTTCTGGCAGTGTTTTTGTCAGCATTTGTCAACAAATGGCCATGCGCATCTTTGTGCCAGAGAACCCGCAGCATCGGGATGGGATGTCTTCATCTTCACAATCATCAAGAGCCCGGCCATTAAAACCGTAAATAGGATTTAGGTCTGATTTTAAAAAAATCAAGCGCGGGTCTGATAGAGGGCTGGAGCCGACCTTATCCTTGACCGCTCCGCAACAATCGGGCACATCGTCTGTATGGATACCTTGGTCAAAATATGTGGCTTGAAAACCCGCCCCCATCTGGAAGCTGCCGTGAGTGCGGGCGCTGACATGGTGGGCTTTGTGTTTTTTGACCGTTCACCGCGCTGCGTGACGATTGATGCAGTTCAAGAAATTTATGACTCGGTGCCAACAAATGTCGCGAGTGTCGCGCTGACGGTCGATGCGGATGATGCCTTGCTTGACGACATCGTCGGCTCGGGCACCATTGACGTTTTGCAGCTGCACGGCCATGAGACACCGGAACGATGCGCCGATATCCGCAAGCGTTACGGCGTGTCGGTCATGAAGGTGCTGCACATTGAAACCAGCGCAGACTTGGTCGCCATTGATGCCTATGCGGAAGCAACGGACCTCTATCTCTTTGATACCAAAGCACCCAAGGGGGCGACCCGCCCTGGCGGCAATGCGATTGCCTTTGATTGGACGCTGCTGACCGGTGCAACCATCCCCAAGCCCTGGTTGCTGGCAGGCGGCCTGACGCCCGGCAATGTTGCCGATGCGATCCAGCAGTCCGGCGCGCCGGGGGTTGATGTATCTTCGGGGGTGGAATCAGCCCCCGGCGAGAAAGACATCGACCTGATCAAAGCCTTCATCAAAGCCGCAAAGAATATCAATTAAGGGGACAGGTGATTTAATTGATTTTTTCACCTGTCCCCTTAATTATATCATTGTGATTTTTAGGAGAAATCGCTAAACTACTCTGATGCCTCGGACTTCGCGCATTGTTCTTCCCGGTATTCCGCATCACGTGACCCAGCGGGGCAACCGTCGCCAACCAACCTTTTTTCAAAAAAACGACTACTGCATGTATCGCGCCTTAATGGCCGATGCTATTGCTGAATTTGAAGTTCAGGTTTGGGCTTACTGTTTCATGCCAAACCATGTTCATTTCATCATGGTTCCAGAAACGCCCGAAGCCTTGGGCCATGTCATGCGCACGGTTCACATGCGCTACTCCCGAACAATCAATAAACGACATGATTGGACGGGGCATCTTTGGCAGGGTCGATTCTGGTCCTGTCCGATGGATGAGCCGTATACGTTGATGGCCGCGCGCTATATTGAATGCAATCCGGTGTACGCAAACATGGTTGATGCGCCTCACAAGCACCCCTGGAGCAGCGCTGCGGCTCACGTTAAAGGAATCGACGACGCATTGGTGTTGGCGCGCCCATTACTTGATTTGGTGCCTGACTGGCGCGGGTTTTTATCAGTGCCGTTATCAAAAGAAAACCAAAAGACCCTGAACCGTGGGCAAAGCACAGGACGTCCTCTGGGGACCGAGACCTTTCTTAAATCTGTTGAAGCTCAAACAGGACGATCCTTGATCAAGCAAAAACCTGGCCCCAAAACTAATTAAAGGGACAGGTTATTTAATTAATTTTTTCACCTGTCCCCTTAATTTCTATCGCGATATTGTTGCCGTACAAAACCCTCCTGACATACTGATGTCAGGAGGGCTGCGATACACCCATGCCTGTCGAAACGAGAGAAGATAGGAAACATAACCATGACGACGACGATTATGCGAGACGGCTTTGAAACCCGCCCCATCAGCATGCAGCCGTTTTGGCAAATTGCCTTTCAGGCCCCGGTTGAAGATGTCGATCGTATCTTTGAGGCCATCACCGCTGTTGTCCCGCTGGTGCATGGCAAGACAGATTGCAGTGCGTATCGTGCGTCCAGCGGTCATGAATATTATCGTCCGATGGAAGGCACGCCAACGGGGGCCGAAGATGCGGTTCGCAAACGCCCCGGTGTCGACGAAGTGCGATTCTTCCTGCCCCGTAATACCAAAGACTTAGATGCAGTTATTGAAGCAATTTATGCGGTCAGCAGTTACTACGAGCCCGTGATCTCCGTCACCGACGTTCTGCGCAGCACGACCAAAGGCTTGGACGACAGTAAAAACCCGCACCGCTGGTGGAACAAAGAAGGCGATTGGAAAGCATCATGATCAAATATCTCTATCCCGACGGCACGCATTGCTACCGTGCCATCCACACGGCCCACGCGGTCTATCGCAACGAAGACGGCAAACTAATGGCTCGGGCAGAACGTTCAGACCGAAACGGGATGCACGAATTCGAAATCACCGGCTTTGAAGTGCTGAATCCTGGCGTGGTTTATGATTGATCAAGACGCGCTCAGTTGGGTGGCCCGGGTTCCGCAAGGCGGTAATCAGAGACCATTTTGATAGGTGGAATCGACGTCGTTTTTCTATATCATTCAGTTTCTATAATAAGGAAATGTGAATGCAACACCTCCAGCCGTTCCAATCGCGTACTGTGTTGGCTTTGCCGTTGGCGACCGACAACGGATGGCACTTAAAGCGCTACGCCATCCTCGCCAACGGAAGGGATTTTGATGACGGGATTGCTTCATCGGCATTGGTCGAAGCCATCGCACGGCTGCCAAAAGCAGGCAAGATCGACGATGAAGATAGCAATCACGGCGTTGGGTTTCAGATTATCCACTTTGCTGAGATCGCCGTGGTCTCGCCTGTCTTCTATTGGCAATGGGGCAGCGTCTTAGCGAACATCGAGCAAATGCGTGCACCATGGGAACAGCCAACACACTTTGGTGACGGCAAAAAGGAGTTTGTTGGCTGCGTCTGGGAAATGGACGTGGTCAGCTTTGAAATTGGTGCTTGGAAAGACACGCTGTTAGGCACTGCCGGAACGCCTACCGATAAGCTCGCGCGGTACCTTGAGCAGCGCTATTCAAATAATTAAGGGGACAGGCGTAAAAACAAATTAATTCACCTGTCCCCTTAATTGTGTGGATTGGTTAACCACAAAAAGCGTAAGGCCAGCAGGCTGCCACTGATCGTGAGGCCTGCGGCCATGCCCCACCACAAGCCCTCGGCACCCATATCCAGACGGAAGGCCAGATACCAGCCACCGCCAACCCCAAACACCCAATAGCCAACTGCGCCAATAACCAACGGCATCATAGTATCGCGCACGCCTCGTAACGTCATCGACGCGATCACCTGTAACCCGTCAAAAACCTGGAAGAAGGCAGCCAGGATCAGCAGGTGCGCGGTCAGTTCCAACACCGGCGCAAAACCCGGATCATTCGGGTCCAAAAATAGCCGCACGATCGGTTCTGGAAAATTCAACGGGATGACAGACATGATGATCAACATGCCGACGCCGATGGCCATGGTTAGGATGCCGGCTTGGCGGGCGGCGGGCATGCTGCCGGTGCCAATGCCGAAGGCCACACGCACCATCCCCGATTCGGCCAACCCATGCGCCATCATGAAGGCAATACCGACCCAGGCGATGATCACTTGATAGGTTGCCAAGGGTATGGGCCCCAGTGTGCCGGAAAGAATCGCGACCGCAACAAATAGACCGGATTCTAAAATAACCAAGCCCGCGACCGGTAGGCCAAGCCGAAGAATGGTTTTGCAGAGTGCCGCATCATACCGTAGCCGTCCTTTGAATAGGCCATAGCCGCGAAACGTTTGGGTCCGATAGGTGTAATGCAGCAGCGCCAAAAACATACACACCGATACAATCGATTGCGCCCATCCCGCGCCCGCGACCCCCATCTGTGGCAGGCCAAAGCGACCTTCGACCAAACCCAGGCACAGGACGAAATTCAACCCAACAGCCAGCACCGTGATCACCATGATCGCGCCTGTCTTGGCCAATGAGGCGACAAACATGCGCAACACAAAAAACCACATCAACGGCAGAACACTCAGAGAAAGCGGCTTCAGGAACGGCCCCATGACGGCGATCACGTCAGTGTCTTGGCCGGTCCACCCCAAAATCGTGTCCAGATGCCAGACGATGGCCATCGCGGGAACGCCAAGCGCCGTCGCGACAATGAGGCCTTGGCGCGCGGCAAAGCCCGCATCGGCCTTGTTCTTGGCCCCTTCGGCTTGGGCCACCAGAACGCCAACAACCGATAGCAGGCCGACGAAGATGATGATCAGATCAGACGCCATGTCACTGGCCAAGCCAATGGCGGCAAATTCTAGGTACCCGAGCTTGCCGACAATAGCTTTGGTGGTCAGCGTCATGGCAAACTCGGCCAGATAGGCGGCCATCAGCGGGCCTGCGATGATTAACAGCATCCGCGTTTCAAAGCGGGGCGTTGGGGTTTTAACGGCTACGGCGTCGGTTTCTGGCGGTGAAATTGGTGAATTGGCAACCATTGCGGACTTCCTCAGGGCAGGGGCCGCACAATGGCGTCTCGCCGGTATTCTTACCAGCCCGGTGATCGTTCAGAATCTCCGTGAATTTCTGATGTTGATCGCCTAATGTGCGCCGCTCAAAAGACTTTTGATAATGGACATCATCACTTCATGAATAAACTCAACACATTTCGGGCTGGCGCCGATGAAGGCGGGCATTTTGGTATCTACGGTGGGCGTTTCGTCGCCGAAACCTTGATGCCGCTGATCTTGGAAGTCGAACAGGCTTATAAAGATTGCAAAGCCGACCCGGCCTTTGAAGCTGAGTTGGAAGAATACCGCAAAACCTATATCGGCCGTCCAAGCCCGCTGTATTTTGCCAAACGCCTGACCGAAGATCTGGGCGGCGCGAAGGTTTACTTCAAACGCGACGAGTTGAACCATACCGGCGCGCACAAAATTAACTCCACCATGGGCCAAATTTTAATGGCCCGGCGCATGGGCAAAAAGCGTATCATCGCCGAAACCGGCGCGGGTCAGCACGGCGTGGCGACAGCCACCGTCTGCGCGTTGTTTGGTCTTCAGTGCGTTGTGTATATGGGCGAGACCGATATTCAACGCCAAGCCCCGAACGTGTTTCGCATGAAATTGCTGGGCGCAGAGGTGATCCCGGTGACGTCTGGAACCGGCACCCTGAAAGATGCCATGAACGAAGCGCTGCGCGATTGGGTCGCCAACGTCGAAACCACCTATTATCTGATTGGCACGGTTGCCGGGCCGCACCCGTACCCAACCATGGTGCGTGATTTCCAATGTGTTATTGGTGACGAAGTGCGCTGGCAGATGCAAGAAGCCGAAGGCCGCTTGCCGGATAGTTTGGTCGCCAGCATTGGCGGCGGATCAAACGCCATGGGCTTGTTTCATCCATTCTTGGATGATGAGTCCGTGCAAATCATTGGTGTCGAAGCCGCCGGTAAAGGCGTTGAGACCGGCGAACATTGTGCGTCACTGACGGCGGGTGAGCCGGGCGTTTTGCACGGCAATCGGACGTACTTGCTGCAAACCGACGATGGCCAAATCAAAGATGGCTATTCGATCTCTGCCGGGTTGGATTATCCCGGCATTGGGCCAGAACATTCTTGGCTGCGCGAAGTGGGCCGGGTTGAGTATGTCTCTGTGACCGACGCCGAGGCCCTGGAAGCGTTCCAGGTTTGCACCCGCACCGAAGGAATTATTCCCGCGCTCGAGCCTGCGCATGCGTTGGCCCATGTGATGAAGGTCGCACCACAGTTACCCAAGGACCATTTGATGGTGATGAACCTGTGTGGTCGCGGTGACAAAGATGTATTCGCCGTCGCCGGGTATTTGGGCGTCGAACTGAACGCTGAGTCAGGACATTGAGATTATGAGCAAACGTCCTGAAACGCGCATCGGCGAACGCTTCGCAAAACTGAAAGCCGAGAACCGCGCCGGATTGGTGCCGTTCGTCACGGCCGGTGATCCGGGGCCAGAGATATCCCTTGATATCTTAAAAGGCCTGCCAAATGCGGGTGCCGACCTGATTGAAATTGGTATGCCGTTTACGGACCCGATGGCTGACGGTCCGGCCATTCAGTTGGCATCGGACCGGGCGCTAAAAGCCGGTCAGACCATGATCAAAACCTTAGATATGGTGACAGCGTTTCGCGAAGGGGACACTGAAACACCGTTGATCATGATGGGCTATTACAACCCGATCTATCGCTACGGTGTGGATCGATTTTTGACCGACGCGAAAAAGGCCGGTGTTGATGGCCTGATCGTGGTTGATCTGCCGCCGGAAGAAGAGAGTGAGTTGTGCCTTCCGGCGCTGGATGCGGACATCAACTTTATCTATCTGACCGCGCCGACAACTGATGATGCGCGGCTGCCGCGCGTGGTGCAGAATGCCTCTGGGTTTGTTTATTTTGTTTCGATCACCGGCATTACGGGAACCCGCAGTGCGCTCGCGTCCGATGTTGAACGCCACGTGGGACGCATTCGCCAAGCGACCGATCTGCCGGTTGCCGTTGGCTTTGGTATTCGCACACCGGAAGGGGCGGCAGAGATCGCCCGCGTTGCCGACGCCTGTGTGGTTGGCTCTGCGGTGGTGGACTCACTCAGCGGAACGTTGGATGATAACAACGTGGGGTCTGCCGAAACCGTTAAGGCGGTCCACGGATTTGTTGGCAACCTAGCTGACGGCGTCAGAGGGGCACGAAAATGAACTGGCTGCGCGACGTTGTAAGACCCAAGCTGAACGCCCTGGTCGGCGGTCAGAAAGAGATTCCAGAAAACTTGTGGCACAAGTGCCCCAGTTGCAGCGAAATGATCTTTCACCGCGACATGGAAAAAAATCTGCAAGTTTGCCAGCATTGCGGCCATCACATGCGGATCAACGCGAAAACGCGCCTGACGCTTTTGTTTGATGAGGGCACGTATGAGACGCTGCCCGAGCCAAAAACCCCGCAAGACCCGCTAAAGTTTAAAGATCGCGAACGGTATTCAGATCGTTTGAAAAAGGCGCGCTCAAAGACCGGGCGTGAGGATGCTGTGGTCGCGGCGACAGGCACTATTGGTGGCAATACTGCCGTGGTTGCGTTGCTCGATTTTGATTTTATGGGCGGGTCCATGGGCATTGCTGTGGGTGAGGCGTTCCTGCAGGCCGCGCGCAAAGCGGTTGAACTGAAAGCCCCCCTGATTGCCGTCACTGGTTCAGGTGGTGCGCGCATGCAAGAAGGCATTTTATCGCTGATGCAGTTGCCGCGCACGACGGTTGCCGTTGAAGAAGTTAAAGAAGCAGGCTTGCCCTACATCGTGCTGTTAACGGACCCAACAACGGGTGGTGTTTCCGCCTCGTTTGCGATGCTGGGTGATATTCAAATTGCCGAACCGGGTGCTGTTATTGGCTTTGCTGGGCGTCGGGTGATTGAACAAACCATTCGTGAGACACTCCCCGGCGATTTCCAAACCGCCGAATACCTGTACGATCATGGCATGTTGGATATGGTTGTCCATCGCAGTGACTTGTCAGAGACGTTAGGGCGCATCATCACCTTATTGATGCATACACGGCCTGAGCGCGAACTGCTGCCGCCACCGGATACAGAGTCCGATGCCCCGGCAGGCCTTGCAGCACCAAAGGGTAAACCTTCAGCCGTGCAAGAGGCCCCCGCTGGCTCGCAGTGATGCCGTTCTTGATCGGCTGAATCGACTTCACCCGAAGATCATCGATCTATCCTTAGATCGTGTCGAACGATTGCTTGAGCGGTTGGGCCATCCAGAACGGGCCTTGCCGCCTGTTGTGCATGTTGCTGGGACCAACGCCAAAGGATCAGTGATCGCCTATTTGCGGGCCGCGCTGCAAGAAGCGGGCTATGCGGTTCATGTCTACACCTCACCCCACTTGGTGCGGTTCGCCGAACGGGTTCGCCTGGCCGGAGAGCTGATTACCGATGACGCCCTAACGGCCTTGTTGGAGCAATGCGAACAGGTGAATGGCGAAACCCCCATCACGTTTTTTGAGGTCACAACATGTGCCGCCTTTAAGGCCTTCGCCGACACGCCGGGTGATGTGGTGCTATTGGAAACCGGACTGGGGGGGCGCTTGGATGCCACCAATATGGTCGCGAAGCCCGCTCTCACAATCATCACGCCGATTGCCATGGATCACCAAGCCTATCTGGGTGACACCATCGAAGCGATTACGTTCGAGAAAGCGGGCATCTTAAAGCCCGGTGTGACGTGCGTGGTTGGCGAGCAGCGCGCTGAGGCGTTGGCGGTGATCGAAAAGCGGGCGGCAGAGGTCGGCGCCCCCTTGATCCGGTTTGGCCAAGATTATACGATCTCGGCCATCGGCGATGGCTTCGTTGTGCGCCAAAATGGCGTCGAGCAATACCTGCCAACACCCGCCCTTGCCGGTGCGCATCAAATTTCCAATGCAGGAACAGCCGTTGCCGCGCTGAATACGATGGCTAACTTTTCTGTTTCCGGCGCGGCACTGGCGCGGTCTCTAAAAACCGTTCGCTGGCCAGCCCGGTTGCAGTGCCTTGCCAATGCGCCGTGGCTTGGCCAACTGCCCACGGGGTCAGAAGTTTGGGTTGATGGCGGCCATAATACCCATGCAGCGCACGCCATTGCCGCATGGGCCGGGTCGCTGGCCGATGACAAGCCGTTGGTGCTGGTCTGCGGTATGCTGAATAACCGCGACCCAGCGGAATTTCTAAGCCCATTGTCAGAACACGCCAGCGGATGCTTAGGTCTTGCCATTCCGGGCGAGCCAAATACCCACACGGCAGACGCCATCGCCGGCGCGGCCCAACAAGCCGGGTTGATGGCGACAACCACGCTATCCTTAGACACAGCCATTACGGCCATCGCCGATGATGCAGAAGGACCAGTTCGCATTCTGGTTTGTGGCTCGCTTTACTTAGCCGGGCATGTTCTGGCCGAACAGGATGCGGCTGGCGTAGACTAGAAATTAAGGTGACATAGACAAAAACTAATTAAACTCTATGTCACCTTAATAGAGGAAAGGATAAAAAAATGATCGTCGAACAGATTTGGACCGGAAACGCCTATCGCAACTTCAACTACCTGATTGCTTGCCCGGACACCGGACAAGCGCTGGCGATTGATCCGCTCGATCACAAAAAGTGCCTCGCTGTTGCCAAAGATCGTGGTTGGACGATCACGCATATTTTGAACACGCACGAACATGGCGATCATATCGGCGGCAATAAGCCTGTTGTTGCGGCGACAGGGGCCAAGGTGCTCGCCCATGCGAACGCGAAGGATAAAATCCCCGGCATGGACCGCGGCCTGGATGCGGGCGATGTGGTCAAGGTGGGAACCGGCGTTGAGCTGCTGGTGCTGGACACCCCTGGCCACACCATGAGCCACGTCTGCCTGCTGTCAAAAACCGATACGCCCGCCCTGTTTTGCGGTGACACCCTGTTCAATGCGGGGGCGGGCAATTGTCACAACGGCGGTCATCCGAATGAGTTGTATGACACCTTTGCCGCTCAACTATCGAAGTTGCCGGATAACACCCTGATTTATCCCGGACATGATTACATTAAAAACAATCTGGAATTTACATTGGACCGAGAGCCGGACAACAAGCGTGCCCAAAGCCTGCTCGGTGATGTCGCCCAGCAAGACACGGATACAGCGATGGTTACGTCCATTGGTTTGGAGCGCGAAATCAACACGTTCTTTCGGTTGCATAGCCCGTCGGTGATTGCCCGGTTGCGGGAAAGCTTTTCTGATCTGCCAGAACACCCAGATGCAAAGACAGTCTTCTTAAAGTTGCGCGAACTTCGAAACAGTTGGTAATTCAACCTGAATATTGATGAATACTGATGGTTTAAGTTGGCCTGTCAGATAGATGTCAGTATGGATATGGTACTTCATTGCCTGCGCAACACCTGGAGCACCTTTTTGTGAAAACAAAACTATTGCGAGATTACACCATCATCAGCTCGATCGCTTTTGCGGCATCGATAGTGGTGCTGGTTTACCTGCACGATAGGTTTGCCGAACGCCAGTTGGTCAACGATGCCGAACACCGCAATATCGTGATTGCAAAGCTTATATTCAATAATGTGTCAGGGTCCATTCCGGAGTTTTTTACCGAACACGATAGCCGCGCACCCGATCTGACCGAAGCCCTGCAACAGTCGCACATTTCAGAAATTGAACGCATTTTGAAAGAGAGTCTAAACGACCTGCCCGTTCTAAAAGTCAAAATCTATCGAGGCAATTTGACCATCTATTCGTCAGATCACGCTCAGATTGGTCAGATCAAAACGGGAATTGATTTTGAACGCGCTCATGTGGAGGGCGCGATTGTCAGTGCACTGGCCTATCGCGGTGAATTTGACGCATTAGTCGGGCTTGTTATGGATCGGAATCTAGTCGAAACCTATGTTCCGTTGACCACCCCAGCCACTAGGGCCGCGCAGGGCGACCATGATGACGTGTATAACGATGGCCTGATAATCGAGGTTTACACCGACGTTACGAGCCTTATGACTGAAATTCGAATGACTGAGATCAAGCTGCTGATTGGGTTGATCGGGTTGTTTGCCGCGCTGTATTTGGTTTTACTCTATGTCGTGCGGCGGGCTGATCAGACAATAACCGAGCAGCACAAAAGCCTGGCCGTTGAAGTCGCACAGCGTAAGCAAGCCGAGACTGATATCCGGTATTCCCTGGCTATCGCCGAAGAGGCCAATCGGGCCAAGTCTGATTTTTTATCATCTATGAGCCACGAACTTCGCACGCCGATGAATTCTATTCTGGGGTTTGGTCAGTTGCTGGTTGATGACCCGGCTGATCCGCTGTCGGAAAAACACCAGCGGTTTGCTCAGCAAATTTTATCCAATGGTGAACACCTTTTGGCACTGATCAACCAAGTCTTGGACTTGGCCCGTATTGAGGCGGGGAAAGTACCGATGACCTTGGAAAACCTTGAGGTGTCAGACGTGATTCGAGAATGCCAGGATATGTCAGATTCACTGATTGGGCCGGGTGATGTTCGCCTGTTCGTGGATCCCATTCCTGATGCCTTGACCTGCCACGCAGACTCCCTGCAACTGCGGCAGATTTTGTTGAACCTGATTTCGAATGCCGTTAAGTACAATTCTGATCAAGGAGCTATCCAGATTTCGGCGCAGGCCTTTGATCATCACCGTATTCGCATCAGTGTTTCAGATGAAGGCCCTGGAATTTCTGAAGAAGATCAGGCGCATCTGTTTGAGCCCTTCAATCGACTGGCATTTTCTGATAGCGAAATATCAGGTACAGGCGTTGGCCTAACCATCGCTAAGCATCTGGCCGAGCAGATGGGTGGCAGCCTGGGCTTTGAATCGAAACCAGGACAGGGCAGCTCGTTCTGGGTCGAGCTTCAGCATGGTATCAACGACACGTCCGAACCGGTGTCAGAACCAGCTTAAAAATGTACAGCTGACGGGCCATTTCAAAAAAAAGCCCCGCCAGTTTCCCAGCGGGGCTTTGTATCAGGTGTCGATAGACCGATGCGTTAAATTACGCTTTCGATCCATTCTACAATTTTGGATTTGGGCAAGGCACCGATTTTGGTGCTGGCGACTTCACCATCCTTGAAAATCATCAAAGTTGGAATGCCGCGCACGCCATAGGTTGATGGCGTTTTTGGGTTTTCATCAATGTTGATTTTGGCAATTTTCAGCTTGTCGCCCATTTCACCGGCGAGTTCTTCGATGATGGGGCCAATCTGTTTGCAGGGGCCACACCATTCTGCCCAGAAATCAATCAGGACTGGTTTTTCGGCGTCCAGAACATCGGCTTGGAAAGATGCGTCACTTACATGCGTGGCCATGGATGGCTCCTGTTTTGGATGGTGTTTGTTCTGGGTCGAATATGGGCAGGGGGTTCGGACGGGTCAAGTGATCCGACCAGGCATTGCTGCATCCATGCGCGCATGGCTGATCCGCATGAGGCGCGTATCCAGCGTCCAAATTAGAGCGCAATCCACAGCATGGCCTGGAAAAGCGTTTTGCATCAACTGTCTATAGAGCGCCATCTGGCGAATATAGGCCGTATCAACCGACGCTTCATCTGTTGGGGGTGGCCTATTTGTCTTAAAATCAACAACCAGAACCGTGGTATCGGTGACGAGTAATCGGTCAATTCGGGCCGATATTGTCTCGGGGCCCGATTCGGTCTGCACCAACCCGACGACGGGCACTTCGGCCTTTGAGCCCGGGCCAAAGACGGGGGCAAAGTCCGAATCATCCAAGACCGCCAAGACTTCAGCCAATACGTCAGCCTGTTCATTGGCTTCCAAACCATGGGCGGGCCTGGCGAGCCATCGAGCGCCAATGATCGTGCGATCTGCAACAGGTGCATCGGGTAATGATTGCAACAGGCGGTGGATCAACTTGCCGCGCCGGAACCGGTCTCCCGTATCTGATCCAAACGGTGGGGCGATACGAACGTCGGTATCGTGCGGCTTGGTTGGTTGTAACGGCTGTGACGGCGTTGGCTCCAGCGGTGGTGGTGCCCGGAGCCATTTGGGAATAGGGGCGGGCGTGTTCGCTTCCAAAGCATCAGCACCGCCGGTTTCCGATGGTGCGCTTTGCGGGTTCATCAGGCGCCGCCCTAAGCGCTTACCAGCGCCCCGATCGGGCCCCAAATCGCCAACGTCGATATCGATGACCGCCTCACCAAGCACGCCATCTTCGGCAAAGGCCTGAGCGATCATGGTGTACCAGCTTTTTTCATGAGGGCCTTTGGGCCGCAGACCGGTATAGCCGCAGACGTAAAGCCGATCGCGCGCCCGGGTCATGGCGACATAAAGTAGCCGACGGTATTCTTGGTCACGGGCGGTTTCTTGGGCCTCGCGCAACGGCTTGATGGCGGCGGGTTCGTCGTCGGTGGACGGTTTCCATAAAACCGGCGGATCGTCCTCGGTAGCACCCCACAGAATGCGGGTCTCACCCTGTGCCGTTGGCGGCGAACACGTATCGGGCAAGATCACGATGGGGGCTTGCAGCCCTTTTGATCCATGAACCGTCATCACGCGGACGGCACCGGCGGCTTGTTCTAGGTCGCGCTTTAAGGGCGGCGCACCGGTACGAATCCATTGCAGAAAGCCCTGCATCGTTGGCGGATTATCCGATTCGTACTCAAGGGCGCGGGCCAAAAAGGCATCCACGGGGTCTGCGGCGTCAATGCCCAAACGCTCTAATAACGCGATGCGTCCGCCTTTATTCAGGACATGGGCAAAGGTTTGATATGGCGTTTCAAAGTCAACGCGGTTTTGTAAGTCTTTCAGGTAGGTGTGGGCGGCCTGGTGTTTTGGGGCCGTTGATTGTCGTAACGACCACCACAGTGTTTGCTCACCGCGGCCGTAGGCCAGGGCAAACAGATCATCATCATCCAGACCGACAAACGGGCCTTTCAGAACGGTGGCCAACGAAAGATCATCTTGCGGCAATAACAAAACGTCACCCAACGCCATGAGGTCTTGGACGGCGATCTGATCTGTCAGGACCATGCGGTCAGCGCCGGCAACAGCAACATCTGCGTCTTTCAACGCCCGGACCAGGGCCTCGGCCAACGTGCCGCGTTTGCGAACCAGGACCATAACATCGCCCGCCGTGATGGGGCGGGCTTGGCTTTCCAGCCTGTCGCGATTCTTGATCCATCCAGCAACGGTTGCGGCGATCTTTTGTGCCAATCGAACGGCGGGGCTGGTTTCAGATTCCTGATCGACCGGCGCATCCCACGGGTTGCCAGGATCGCGCTGGTCAGGGTCAATTGTTGGCCACAGTTCAACCAGGCCCGCTTGGCCAGTTCTAAAGGGCAGGTGCTCAATCGCTTGCGCGCTGTCTGACAGGCCGTCGGGTTCTGTTGGATGGGCGAAGACAGCATCAACAGCCCGTAAAACCGATGGCGTTGAGCGGAACGAAACATTCAGGGCCAAGTCTGTCATCGCGACGTCGGCAAGCATTTTCAAATCTGTGTGCACCTTATCAAACACACGGGGGTCGGCCCCTTGGAAGCTGTAGATTGATTGCTTTTTGTCGCCGACGGCAAACGTGGTGCGGGGACCAGACTTCGGCTCAACCGCGCCCTCTCCGGCATAAAATTCCTGAACCAGAGCCATCACGACTGCCCATTGATCGGGGCCGGTGTCTTGGGCTTCGTCGATCAGCACATGATGAAGACCGCCATCCAATTTGAAATGCACCCAGCTGGCGCCGCCCTCGGCCTCTAATAACGCGCGGGCCTTTAAAACCAGATCATCGTAATCCAAGGCTGCCATGGCCGCCTTACGGTTTTCATAGCCACCGAGCAACGCGGCTGCGATGCGGATCAGGCTATCGGTGTCGGCTGCACATTGGGCGTTCCGTAAAGATTCAGCGACATCGGCCACGCGGTCACGCTCGGTGAAGGCTATTGCTTCAGCGCCTGGGTCAGCTTCGCGGGCGCCTTTTGTGATGGTGCGCGACTCAGCGACGGCGCGGCCCTTTTGCGTCAGGAAGATGCCCGCGTAGTCATGCCAGGCTGCGGTGCGTGAAGGAGCATCCAAGGCAGACCACTCATAAAGTTTCTGGGCGCGGGCTTGATCAGTTTTGGCCCCTTGCGCAAAGGCATCGGCCAGCCTTCGTAGATCAGCGAGGGGTGCATTTTCTGCGGCATCGGTGATGATTGATTCTGGCGTGTCAGAGTCTGACAACCCCAGTGCGGCGCGCACTTTGCTCATAACGCCGTCGGGCCCGCCGTGTTTTTGTAGCACGGCTTCAAGCTTGCCGCGCGATCCCATCAGCGCACCCATCAACGCATCAAAACGGGTTTCGTCCATCCGGGTCGCTGCGGCAGAAAAGGCCGCTTTTAGCGCTGGGTCGCCATCTGCTGCTTGATCAAAAATAGCATTCCGGGCGGCAACCAGAATATCGCGAGCCCCGCGTTCATCGACGACCTTGGCATGGGGCGCGACCCCAGCCTCTAGCGGGAAACGGCCTAACAAAGCTTCGCAGAAACTGTGGATGGTTCGAATGTGCATGCCGCCCGGCGCATCAAGGGCGGCGGCGAACAATGTGCGGGCGCGGCGCAGGTCAGTAGCCTCTGGTGCGCGATCCAACAATTTGGCTAAATCGGCAGAGAGTGTTTCATCATTAGCCATCGCCCAACCGCCCAAGCGGTCCGACAAGCGGTTGACCATTTCTGCCGCTGCGGCCTTGGTGAAGGTAAGGCACAATACACGATTAGGCCGTGCGCCAGACATCAGTAACCGGCTGATGCGGTCCACCAACACTTTGGTCTTGCCGGTCCCAGCATTGGCTTCAACCCAGATTGTCTGTGCCGGATCAGCGGCCCTAACTTGGCCTTTTAGGGCTTCGGCAACGTCAGCGCGGATCGGGGGAGTGTCACTCATGTGTCACCATCGCCTGCCACCGACCATTCCCGCACCCGCGCCAGATGGTCATAGTCGCCATATTTGTTTTCGAACTGCACCCGGGGCCGTGACCGATACGGTGTGTTTGGATCTTGAAATTTCAGGGCCAAGCTTTGCAGCCCCGCTGCGGCATTGGCGGCCAGGGTTGGCACGTCGGTCTCTTTCAATTTTACCGACCGCCACACGCCGGGCGTGGTGCCGCCCGAGACTTGGACATAAACAAGATCGGATACGCTGGCACCACGGGCAATGCCGTCGAAGGCACCGTGACTGACCATGTGGGCCTCTAGGGTTAACTGCGGCGAAAAGTGCGTCTCGACCTGCCTGTCGCTGGGCGGTGCGCCTGTTTTGTAGTCGATGATTGCATAGCCTCCCGCAGGCAGCAGATCAATGCGGTCAGCTTTGCCGGTGAGGGTGAAGGTTGCATCGCCAACTATTAAGGGTAGCGTTCCTTTTTCTTCGATCACGGCTGGCCGTTGACCCTGGGCACGGCGGCTGCGTTCTTCGCCGACGAACCAATCTGCCAATCGCACAAAACGGGGCCACCAGAACGCGCGGACACTGGGATTGCCCATCCAAGGCGTAAATTTTTCCGCGCCGATCTCTCGGATGTAACGGTTGGCATCATCGGGAATGGTATCGGGAAACGCCTTACTGAAGGCTTCGAGAATATCATGGATCAGGGTGCCGCGTTCACGCGGGCCGGGTTCCATATCCAGATCGTCCAAGACTTTTAGATGTAGAATCTCGCGGGCATAGAGCGCATAGGGATCACGAAACCATGTTTCGATGCGGGTCACGGAAAGGCCGGTAGGTCGGGCTTCTGTGGGCGGTTTTGGGGCCGGAGGTTCAACCCGTGTGTTGCGCTGGGGTTGGTCCAAGGCATCGGCAAAATTGATCCATGTGGTGGTGGGGGCGAAGGATGCCGCAAGCGGTGTATCCCGCACGAGATTGGCGATGCGCTGCAACCAGCGCGCCGACACCGTTGGCGCACCGTTTTCCCGGGCGGCGCGGGTGACAACCACACGAGGATGGCAAACGGCTTGTACAAAATCATGGGCCGTGAGGCCGATGCGGCGGTCCGGTGGTGATAAACCCAAGGTTTCCATCATTGGGCGACTGAGCCAGGGACTGGCCTCGGGTTCTTTCGGCCACGTGCCTTCATTCAGACCACCCAAGACCATAACATCAGCGCTTTGTAGGCGGGCTTCTAACAGCCCCCAAATGAACAAGCGCGGATGCAAACCGTAGCGGGGACGCACGGCGCGTGGCGCAATCAGCCTATCAAACAGCCGGGCATATGTCGCGGGCTGGGCCGAGCGGGTATCATTCAGGGCGACCGCAGCATCGGCGAATTCATTGAGGAAGGTTGATACGGCTTCGCCAGCGTCGCCGCGCCAAAGACGGTCTGCGCCGGATTGATCATTGCTCGCCGCTACCATCTCCGCCGTTGCTGCGTGGGCATGAACCAACGCTTGCAGATCATCGCCTTTCAGCGCGGCGATTATTGGCTCGAATGCTGCGGCAACCGCATCAATCAAGCGATGGCGCCCATCGATGGGCGATTCTGGCAACGTAGCCCGCAACCCGGCGAGTTCCGCTGGCGGGCGAACGCCGCGTAAGGCAGAAATTTCAAGCCAGCGCGCGGTTGATCGCACCTGTTCTGTTGGCATACCGAACGCGGCGAGGGGATGTTTCAACAAGGCCAACAGGGAAACGGGACCAAAATCATCTTCAACGCACCGCGCAATCAGGCGCAAAAAAACAGCAGACGGCGACAACATCAGCGGCCTTCCGGCACTGTCATCAATTTGAATATCCCACCGCATCATTTGCCCAGCGACCCGCTCGGCCAACGCGCGGTCTGGTGTGACCAGCGCAGCAGTCTGACCCGTCGTTTCCAAGGCTTCGCGGAGCACCAGAGCAATAACATCGGCTTCTTGTTCAGAGCCATTGCAGTCAACGCGCTGAAAGCCCGCAAAGGCATCGGTGGGCAGCGCCGAGCGATCCGGCGGAGTTTCTGTTGCGGCGGCAGGTTTTAGGGCCTCAGACAACAAATCAGTGCGTGGCGGCAGGGGTTTTGTTGGCGTTGCGTGTGGCCAGGAAGAGACTGTTTCGCGCTCAATGGAGAGGTGATTCAGCAAAGCCTTCAGACCATACTGCGGGTGCGCGGGTTCCAGCTCTGCCCACGCCTTTTCATCCAATGTGCGATCCAACCCGGGCAGCACCACCCGCCCGTGAGGCAGCCCGGCAATCACAGCCAGGAGGTCGGCGGTGGCAGCAATCGACCCCGTTGACCCGGCAGCAATGATCGGCGTCGTCGGCGGACTGTTGCGCCACCTAAGGGCTTGCGCATCGAGGACCGCGTTTCGCCGTTCGGCTGGGTCCATGGCATCAACTTCCGCCAGCAGCGCTGGCCACGTCGTTTTCAAGATGTCTAGAAACGTGAGTGTGTTTTGCCAGTGCCCGGCGATATCGTCGCCAACATCTAGGGTGTTGAGGTCATCAATGCTGAGGCGTTCGCTCGCCAACTGGTCGATCAGCTTCGCAAGCTCTTGGGCAAGGCCTGCGGCTTGGTCGGCGGTGCTCGCGCGGTCATGCATCGCCATAATTTGGCGGGCGAGCAAGAGTTGGCGCTTTAGGCCAGAAATCGCCGGTGGCAGATCAAGGCCGCCGATCAAGTCAGCATCATCCCCTGATAGCCAGGCATCATCTTCGTCGATATCGCCTAGCGGCGTTATCTGCGGCAGGAGGACAGCGCGTCCGTTTGAAGCCCGCAAAAATGCCTCTTGCAGGCTGCGAACCGCGCGCCGGGTTGGCACCAAGATGCGATAGTCGGCAAGAGCCGTTGGATCACCAGATGTTTCTTCGAACACCACACGGGCCAAATCATCGACAAACGGTCGACCTGCATCTATGGAAGATACTGGGGAAGATACTGGGGAAGATACTGGCCTTTGCGTCATCACCGCCGCCGCAGATCAAGGTAGCGTTCATCCAGCGCGGCTTCCGCTTCATCGCGGCCTTCGGGGGTTCCCACGTGCAGCCAAAGACCATCGTGGATGACACCATACAGGCGGTTATTTTCCAGTGCTGAATCAAAAACTTGATTCATGGAAAAAGCACCGTCAGTGGTTTTGGAAAATGCCCTGGGATGCAGCATTTGCACGCCCGTAAAAACAAACGGAGCAACTTCGCATTCGGGACGCCGGGTAAGCTGACCGCATGACTCACAGAGAAAATCCCCTTGCCCGTCGTAGCCGACCGCCTCAACCGTCGAGTTCAATAACAGGAGGCCATCCATCGCGTCTTCCTGCCACGCGGCAGCCAAACGATCCAACGCCGACGTTGGCCCGTTCAGGCAGATGGCATCGCCATTGATGGCAAAAAAAGGCGCATCACCCAACAAGGGTAGGGCAGCACGGATGCCGCCGCCGGTTTCCAGCGCGTCAGGTTCTGGGGAAAAGACCACCTCGATATCAGATCGGCCCTTTAGATGATTTTCCACCTGATCAGCAAAGTGATGCAGGTTGACAACCACCTTTGCGACGCCCGCTTCGACCAGCCGGTCGATGGCCCAATCAATCAGAGGCTTGCCGTTGACGTCGACCAGCACTTTTGGCTTGGTCTCAGTGAGAGGGCGCATGCGCGTTCCGAGGCCAGCAGCAAGGATCATGGCGGTCTTCGGCATGCATGTTTTCAGTATGGCGGTCTTCATTGGGGGCGTACTCGATGGTTTGTGGGAATGACGTTATCAAACCATGCTTTCACAGATTTAAGGGTGGGATGGTCCAAGTGTCGCTCTAGCAAGCGCCAGCACCGTGGAATGTGATCCAGATACTGCGGTTTGCCATCACGGGCATTTAAGCGTGTAAAGATGCCGATTATCTTAGCGTGCCGCCCGGCGGCAAGCGTGGCAAATGCGGCGTCAAAATCCGCCCCCTTTACGTGGCGGTGTGTCTCAAAGAATTGATTGAGGCATTGCGCGTGGATGGATTCTGATACATCGCGGCGGGCGTCTTCAACCAGCGACATCAAATCGTAGGCCGGGTGTCCCGCAACGGCGTCTTGAAAGTCGAGCAAGCCCGTGCGCGCCGGGCCAGCGCGGTCTGGCAACCAGACCAAGTTATCGACATGAAAATCTCGCAGCACCACGACTTTGCCCCGGTACTTCATCATCTCAAACGGCATATCCCAGGCTTTAATGTAATCCGCGCGTTCGGCATCAGTCGGGCCGGTGCCGCGCATAGCAGGCAAAAACCAATCGGGTAACAGCAGCGCTTCATTCATTAGCATGTCGGGATCATAGGCCCGCAATCCGTCAGGCACGGGGGCGGCCATGCCTTTCATCTGAAAATCAACCAGGGTTTCTGTTGCTGCTGCATAGAGCGTGTTTTCATTGACGCTGGCCTCAGCGAGGCACCGTGTGAAGGTTGAATCGCCAAAGTCTTCTAACAGCAAGAATCCGGCTTCATCGTCTTGGGCGAAAATCTGCGGCGCAGAAAGGCCCATTTCTAACAAGAATTTTGCGATTGAAACGAAGGGTCGCACGTCTTCCTGCGGTGGCGGTGCATCCATCAATACGGCGGTTTTGTCACCCTTGTGCAAACGGTCATAGCGCCGAAATGAGGCATCACCAGCCAAAGGGCGACTGTCCGCATCGCCCCAGCCGCTCGCCGCCAAAAAGGCATCGCGGCGTGTGATCCGATCAGTCAAAGTCGACTTCCTGAAGACGCGCTTGGGCGGCACCGTGGGCGATCAGAGACACAGAGCGGGCGCCATCGTCACCGGCGACCATTGAAAAGGCGATATCGATACGGCTTGTGGGTAAATACCGGCCCAGTTTGTCCGGCCATTCGATCAGGCAAACGGCTTCTGTGAATGAGTCTTCAATTCCCAGTTCCAGCGCATCATCGGGAGCCTCAAGACGGTATAAGTCGAAATGATGAATTTCAAACGCGGGCGTTTCATAGACCTGAACCAAGGTAAATGTGGGGCTAGGCACGTCATCAACCGATGGCAGTAGGGCATGAATGAAAGCACGGGCAAAGGCGGTCTTGCCGGACCCGAGGTCGCCAGACAGCGCGAAAATATCACCGGCCTCTGCCACGGCGGCAATTCGGCTCGCCAAATCGTTTGTGGCATTTTCATCTGCGAGGTCACGGTGGATGGCAGTCATAAGCGTGTTGATACCCGTCTGTGATGCCCGCAATCAACCCTTGTTGTTGTTATGTTTGTCCATCAGCTCTTGGCGAATGGTGACATTGCGCAACATGACCTCTAACAGGGTTTTATCTTCAAATTCGGGTGTGGTGAAGCTGGCAAAGCGGATTTGCATGTCGTCTAAGATGTCACATTCGTTGTCACCGAGATGGGGTCGAATTTTCTCAACCTTTTCCAGCAGACTCTTGATCTCGACATAATCGGATAGCGCTTTGTCAGAGGCATCAATGGCGCGCGTCATGGTGTATCTCCCGTGGTATCTCTGGCCGAATCATCTTCAAAGGCTGATTTTGGATTGGCTCTGTCTGCGGGCAGTTTTAGGGTCACGGTGGCACCGCGTTTGGCATTTGATGCGATCTCACAGGTGCCACCGTGCAAACGCATGGTTTGCCGCACCAAGGCGAGACCAAGACCTGGGCCGCGGACGTTGGCAGCCGCATTGCTGGCATGAGCGAAGGGATCAAACACAGCCGTTCTTTCTGCCTTGGGAACGCCGATGCCATCATCGGATATGGCGATTGTGACCCAATCGTCATCACGTCCAGCAGAGAGGCGAACCGCTCCCCGGTCTGGTGTGAAACGAATGGCGTTCGACAAGACATGGAACAGGGCATGGCGCAACCGGGTTTCGTCGCCGCGCAGCCAACCAATGTGGGGGTCACAATCAAACACGACGTGCAACGCTTTGGCGCGGGCGCGTTCTGCGGTTAACGGCAGCAAACTGGCAAGTAAGGTATGCACATCAACCGGACCTTCGTTTAGATCAGCGGTTCCGGCTTCGACAGCGGCGAGTTCGACAATATCGGAGACGACCGAGGATAACGCCTGGGTTTGATCGCGGATTGAGGTTGCGTAGTCGGCTTGGCGCGCATTCAGGGTGCCGTGATAGCCACCGCGCAACAGTTCAGCAAAGCCGTTGATGGCATTTAAGGGGCTGCGTAACTCAAAAGAGACATCGGCGATGAATTGGGTCTTGGCCTTTGCTGCGGCGGCTTCGGCTTCAGCCGTTTCGCGCAGGGCTTGTTCAACCCGCATTTGCGCCGTGACATCAACAAACGCCGACAAGGTGCCGCCATCAGGCAGGGGCACCAACGTATAGGCCAGCGTGCGTCCGTTGGGCAGTTCAAACTTCCCATCGGCGTGCTCTCGTGCTGTTAAGGCGGCGCGCCAGGCGGTTGAAATCTCAGCCCAATCGGCCTCATTATCTGAAATGGCTGGGCGCATGGCGTTTATCAGGTCAGCGGCGCGCGGCAGGCTTTGGGCGAAGCCGGGCAACAGCGCGAACATTTTGGCAAAACCTGGATTGGCGAGGGTGAGGCGACCATCATCACCCATAACGGCGACGGCTTCGGGCAAATTGGCAAGCGCTGTTTCGCGGACCGTGTCTGCCATGCGGGCGCGGCGCTCGCTGCCGTAGCGCTCTGTCACATCATCAAAGGTATAGACCAAGCCACCATTCGGGTGTGGCCCGACGCGGGCACGGATCATGCGATTATCGGGCAGGGTTAGCAGCTTTTCGGTCCAAGTATCCTGGGTTGCAAACCGCGCTGCTTCGCGGGCTTTGAAAACGGAAAAATTGGATTCTTCTGGCAGTTGACGTTGCGCGCGCAAGGTATCGAGCAACCGATCTTGCGGCGGGTGATCGTTCAGGGCTTCGTCGTCTAAGCGAAACAAGTCGGCGAAGGCGGGCGTTGCAAAGGCCAATCGCTTGTCTGGTCCGAAGACACAAATCGCGTGGTCTAGATCTTCCACCACGGCTTGCCAGCCCAGGACATCGCGTCGCAGGGCGTCAAGTTCTGCTGGATCAACGGCGGGCGCAGCGGCGGCATTGATGTTGGGGGTGGGTTGAGACAGCGGTGCTGCCAACGCCTTACCCGCTTCGATCAGGTCGGAGACATCGGTGAACCAGATGGCATCGGCGGCGGGGTTCTGATCGGCGTCTAAGCGGCGGGCACCGCGAATCTGGAGCATACGCTCTGTGTCGTCGGTTTTGAGCGGCAACAGCAAGTTGAAGCGACGGCCAAAATTACGCAACTCGGCGGTTGCTTGCCGTAAATGGCTTTCCGCTTCGCCATCAAAGGACGTGATGACCTGATTGAGCGTTGGCCGCGCCTGGTTCTGTAGCCCCAATAAGGCAATCAAACGATCCGAACATCGCTCGCCGCCGCTGGTATGATCGAAGGCCCACAGCCCGCCTGGGGCCGTGGCTTCGGCCACGGATGGCGTAGGGCTGGGCGGGTTTCTCGGTCTCGCCTGGTTCGTGATGTTGGGTGATTTACGCTGGGATGTGGTCCAACCAATGGCCCCGCCGACCAAAGCGGCGATGGCAATCAGGCCCAAGGTTTCGAGTGCGGTATCCAGAGGACGAACTCCGGCTTATTGGGGTTTGCGGCGGATGCCGATGGTGCGCCCGGCTTGTTCCGGTTTTGGCAGGGTCGCATGGGCATCGCGGATGGCGAACAGCTTGGTCTGCATATCGTCTGGCATGGGGGCTGTTTTTGGCCCAGCATCTTGGTCAACGTGCGCATACATGGCTTCACAAACCGCTAAGTCATTACCCGATGTTCCGTGCTTCATGGTAACGAATACGTGTATGCGTTTTGCATCCGCGTCGAGCACCTGGACGAACACGTCAATCGGCTCACCGAGTTTGGCTTCATTCAAATAGCAAACGTGGGTTTCCAGCGAATAGGTCGTGCAATGCGTTGCCGCCCGATAATCATTGGTCAGGCCGCACGTTGCCATCATGCCGTCAAACCCATAGCCAGCAACATAGGTGTAGAACGAATCGTTCATGTGACCGTTATGATCAAGCCACTCCGGCAAAACAGTTTTGGTGTGAACAAACAGGGGGCCATCAGCGCGGGCATCAGTCATAGAAGCAAATCCAAGGTTATGTGTTGGCGGCGTGCCGAGATGGTCGAGGCACCATCGTAATGAATTATGGTTTTTCTGCGACCCATAGTACCACGGTCAAGGGTCCCCCTTTCAATCGTTGTGGACGCTTTGGTTTTAGGCCTGCGCTGGTCAGCCAACCGTCCATGCGCGCATCTGAGAATCCAAGCCAAACGTGGGCCTGTTGATCAACCAGTTCTTCTAAGGTGTGGGGGGCAAAATCAACCACAACCAGGCGGCCACCGGGGCTAAGAACTCGCGCTGCTTCGGCTAGGGCAAAGCCTGGTTCATCAACGAAGTGCAGCACCATATGGAGGGTCGCAACATCAAAACGGCCATCCTCAAAAGGTAGCTGGTTCATGTCGGCTTGGCGGACTTGGCAATTGAACAGGCCGGCTTGATCCAGGCCCGTGCGGGCGATGTCGAGCATGTCTGGGGAACGATCAATGCCCACACCAGCGCCAATCTTGGTGCCCAAGGTGTTCAGCACATGACCGGTGCCGGTGCCGATATCAATCAGCCGATCAACCGATGTGGAGAGGACGGCTTTGCTGAGGGCGCGATCAACCTCTGCCTCGTCAATGTGGAGCGCACGAAGCTGCGCCCACTGTTCGGCGTTCTGCGAGAAATAGGTTTTGGCTTTGTTGGCTTGTTCATCGCGAATGGTTTGAAGCCGCGACAGATCACGAGCGATTTGCACCTCGTTTTCGGCAATCAACGCAATGACGGAATCAGCCAGTTGGCGGGGCATGCCGCCTTCGGCACAGAGCCGATACCGGGCCCAGCTACCTTCTTGGTGGCGTTCTAACAGGCCCGCATCGACCAGCAATTTAAGGTGCCGTGATACCCGGGGCTGGCTTTGCCCCAAGATGCGGACAATATCTGACACCGTCAGTTCCGCCCGGCCACACACCACAAGGATGCGCAACCGGGTCGGTTCTGCGATGGCTTTCAGGGCTGTGAGAAGTGTGTCCACGCCCCAAATCTTTCTTAGTAACGATAGGCGTCTGGTTTGTGCGGACCGGCCACATCAACACCGATGTAGGCCGCTTGCTTTTCCGACAAGGTCGTCAGTTGTACGCCTAGTTTGGCCAGGTGCAGCATGGCGACTTTTTCGTCCAAGTGCTTTGGCAGAACGTAGACGCTCTTTTTGTAGTTCTGTGGGTTGGTCCACAATTCGATTTGAGCAATGGTTTGGTTGGCAAAACTAGCCGACATCACAAAGCTTGGATGACCCGTTGCACAGCCCAAGTTCACCAAGCGGCCTTCGGCCAACAAGATGATCTTTTTGCCGTCCGGGAATTCGATCTCGTCGACTTGAGGCTTTACGTTCGTCCACTTGTAATTTTTCAGAGCCGCTGTTTGGATTTCTGAATCGAAGTGGCCGATGTTGGAGACAATCGCCCAGTTTTTCATGGCGCGCATGTGCTCAACGGTGATCACGTCAACGTTGCCGGTTGCGGTAACGAAGATATCGCCGCGCGGGGCTGCGTTTTCCATGGTGACAACTTCATAGCCTTCCATCGCGGCTTGCAGCGCACAGATGGGGTCCGTTTCTGTAACCAGAACGCGGCACCCGGCGTTGCGCATGGACTCGGCAGAGCCTTTGCCGACATCGCCGAAACCAGCAACCACAGCAACTTTACCAGCCATCATCACGTCGGTTGCCCGGCGGATCGCATCCACCAAGCTTTCGCGGCAGCCATATTTGTTGTCGAACTTCGATTTGGTCACCGAATCGTTCACGTTGATGGCGGGGAACAACAGCTCGCCGGTTTTTTCCATTTCGTACAAGCGGTGAACGCCGGTGGTGGTTTCTTCGGTCACGCCTTTGATCGCTGCGCCCAATTTCGAATAATATTTCGGGTCTTGAGCAACGTAATGTTTGATCGACGCGAACATATATTCGGCTTCTTCTGAATCGGGATTGTCCAGAACCGAGATGTCGTTTTCAGCACGGATGCCCAAGTGGATCAGCACCGTGGCGTCGCCGCCATCATCCAAGATCATGTTGGGCAGGCCACCGTCACCCCATTGCAGGATGCGGTTGGTATAATCCCAATAATCTTCCAGGCTTTCGCCTTTGATGGCGAAAACAGGAACGCCTGAATCGGCAATCGCCGCAGCGGCGTGATCTTGGGTTGAATAGATGTTGCACGATGCCCAGCGCACGTCGGCGCCCAACGCAGTCAGCGTTTCAATCAACACAGCCGTTTGAATGGTCATGTGCAGCGAGCCGGCAATGCGCGCGCCCTTCAACGGTTGGGCGGCACGGTATTCTTCACGGATCGACATCAACCCAGGCATTTCGGCTTCGGCGATTTCAATTTCTTTGCGGCCAAAGCTGGCCAAGCCGATATCGGCAATCACGTAATCTTTTTTGGCACTCATGGTAGGCTCCTGATAAAAAGGGAAAGGCTTAATTGCCCGCCTGATAGCACCGCAAAAATAACAGCGCAAGCGGATATAAAGATTTTTTTATATGTTTAGGGAAAACCCCTAGAGGGCATGAAAAGCATGGGGATGGTGATGATAAGCGTGGTCGCCTAAACTTTGCCCTGAGTAGAACAACGGACTGTTTGAAATGACGACAGGACTCAACACCATCCATGACGCCGGTCAGGTCTGCCAGGGTTGTGGGCTGTGTTGTTCTGGGTTGCTATTCGCCAAAGTCAACGTTTACGAAAGTGACGCCGCTGCCCGCAGACGGGTAAAATTGAGCGCGGATGGGCCGGACACATACGCCATGCCGCAGCCGTGCCAATTCTTGGATGGGGCGTCGTGCTCGATCTACGCCGACCGACCGCGCAACTGTCGCAGCTACTCATGCCGAACTCGGGATAGCATTGTTGAGGGTACGCTGGGGATGGATCAGGCGCGACAAAATATTCAAGCGGCGAAAGATTTGCTGCAACAGATGGAGGTGCCGGTCCAAAAATATTGGGACATCAGCATCGCGAAAACAGGGTTCCGTCCGTTTTGCGATGACTTCCTTCATTTGATCCGCTTTAAATTGGATCAGGGTGAAACGCCCACCAAAGAGGAGCATGCGATTTTGCGACGAGTGTCCGATGTGATCAAAATTGTCGACCCGCATTTTCGAAAAACCGGCCGCCGGGCCATGATCGACCGAGCAATTGCGGCGATTGAGGTTGCCAACAATTCCATTGATTAAAGTGCGCCATTGGCGTATATGTAATCATGACAACAACGTGGATCACCGTTGCAGAAACGGCGGCGTATCTGTCGCAGGCAAAGACTGTTCTCAACGACGCGAATCGCGCGGCGATTATTGATCTCGTTTCGACGGATCCGATGTGTGGAATCTTAATTGCTGGGACTGGCGGTGTTCGGAAGGTTCGTTTTGCTTTGCCGGGACGAGGGAAGAGTGGCGGCGTGCGCGTGGTCTATTTTTATCACGATGATGCAATGCCGCTGTATCTGTTGGCGGTTTTTGCAAAGTCAGAGAGAGCTAGCCTGACCAAGGCCGAGTGTAACGCGCTTCAAAAGCTAACGACGGTGTTGGTCACTAGGTGGAAAGATAGGGCAGACGGATGAGCAAAGCTTTTGATAAGATTGCAGCGGGCCTGCAAGACGCCATCGCGCATGGAAAGGGCAGCAAAGCCCATGCAAAAACGCACAAAATCGAAGCGGTTAATGTGCGATCCATTCGTCGGGGCACCGGCCTAACGCAAGACCGTTTCGCATCGGTTTTTCACATTCCAATAGGCACGTTGCGAAACTGGGAGCAAGGCCGCCGTAGGCCAGATGGCCCCGCCGTCGCCTTGCTTCGCATCATCGAGCGTGAGCCAGAAACTGCCGTGCGGGTCTTACGGGATTGAGGGTGGTGGAGTAGGCTATGTCATGGGAATGGCGGTCTGTTTTCTCGAATGGTATCAACTTGTTTGATCTTGTCGTTAAAAACCTTGGATGGTTCAAGATAATCAGATGTCGTGTGCAAGGGTAACTGGTATCGACAGTAAGTCGTAAGCCAAGTCGTGATCAATGCTGCGCCAGTTAACATCGTCGGGTAGTAAAACTTGTTTTGGGACTGGAACCTGAGGGCTGAGACATCCGTCTTGGTCTCGCTGGCCAAAGGATAAGCCATTGTCTGCAACGGCTCGCGCGCACTCTTCCACAAATTTGTCGAGGACGACGACAACTCGAACTGCCAAGTATTGGGCATCTTTTTGTCGTATTTGGCGTTGATTGATGGACTCACGCAGCCAAGGAACCAGCGTCGCAATGACGCCACCGACGACCACAGCAAGAATGGTATTTAGAGACTCATTCATCTCCCTGAATCAACAGCATTCAGCTTTTCAGCCAACCACACTTTTATGAGCGATTGATACGGCACGTCCCTCTTATTCGCGGCGATTTTGACGCGCTCCAAGAGGTCAACGGGTAGCCGCAACGAAATCGACTTCGTTGATGGTGACAGGTTTACGAATCGTACGCGCTCGGCCTGCGACCAATCCACCTGGCCGGACGAATCGGTTTTTCCCCAATAGGCCCGTTCCTCTGCTTCGGTTGCAAAGTTGGGTGCTTTCTTAACTCGTTTGCTCATAGGCCTGCCGCTCCTTGCGGTGCATGATACTTACGCGCTATCGCTTCTCTACTTGAGCGCGGCTAAATCCCCTGATTGAAATCATCCAGCAGGGCGGCGATGCGGCCTGAATCGGTTTGGTCCATAATCAGGCGGGCGCGTTGGGTTGCCGCGCCCACATCCAATTCGCGAATGCGCTGTTTCACGCGCGGGATCGCCGCCGCGTTCATCGATAATTCGCGCAACCCCAGGCCAACCAACAGCGCCGTATAGGCAGGATCGCCCGCAACCTCGCCGCAGATGGAAACAGGTATATTGGCGCGCAGAGCCGCTTCGGTGGAAAACTGAATCAGCCGCAGTACGGCGGGGTGGCGGGTATCAAACAGTTTGGCAACGTGTTCGTTTCCTCGGTCAACGGCTAAGGTGTACATGGTCAAATCGTTTGAGCCGATGGCAAAAAAATCGGCGACCCGCGTGAGCGCATCGGCGGCCAGCGCCGCACCGGGCACTTCGATCATGACGCCGAGCGGCGGTTGTTTGTCGGGCAGTGGCACTTTTTTGCGTTTCAACGACCGCCAGGCTTTTTCCATGACGGCGCGGGCGCGACGGACTTCGCCGACCGTTGTGACCATCGGCAATAGAATGCGAACCGGCCCAAAGGCCGCCGCCCGTAAAATGGCGCGCATCTGATCTTCAAAAATGTCGGTCTTGGCTAGGGATAACCGAATGCCGCGTAAGCCAAGGGCTGTGGCCGCTTGGGGGTCGACGCCTTCAAACAAGGCCCCCGCCGGTTTTTCGCCGCCAATATCCACGGTGCGCACGGTGGCTGGTTTTCCATCCAGCGCCAGAACCATGGTTTTCACGGCTTCGAACTGTTCGTCTTCAGAGGGTAACGTGTCGCGGTTCATGAACAGGAACTCGCTGCGCATCAGGCCGATACCTTCGGCCCCGGCGCGGCTGACCATCTCTAGCTCGACCGGCAGTTCGACGTTGGCCATCAACGTAATATTGACCTGGTCGCGGCTGGTGGAGGGCAGGTCTTTGAAACGGGCAAGGCGGCGTTCGGCCTTTTGGTCTTCATCTTGACGACGACGATAGCGAGCCAAGGTGTCTGCCGTCGGGTTGACGATAACGCGACCGTTGGTCCCGTCAATAATGATCCGCCTCCCGGTACGGACAGCGTCCATCATGTTCGCCACACCCATGACCGCAGGAATGCCAAGCGCACGCGCCATAATCGCTGTGTGTCCTTCGCCTGCGCCTAAATGGGTCGTAAAACCAACAACGTGGTCAGGGTCTAATTGCGCGGCATCTGCGGGAGTCAGGGCTTCAGCAACAATCACGCTGCCCTTGGCGATGCGGCCAACAGGCTTGGTGCGGCTGCCAACAAGCGCGCGTAACACGCGACTGGAAACTTCGTGTACATCATCGGCCCGCGCGGCCAAGTACGCATCGTCAATCGACCTGAACGCCGCTTCGATGGCGCGGCTTTCATCCAGCACGGCGGTCTCTGCATTCTGTAAGTCGTCTCGGATACGGGTTTCTGCACCGCGAATCAGGCGCGAATCGCGGAGCATGGCGGCTTGGGCGTCTAATATAGCTTCTAGGTCACGCCCCAATTCTTCCGGCAACGCGCTGGATCGCGTGCGCAGCCGTTTAAGCCGCCGCGCTGCACGCTTTGTCGCTTCGGTTAAGCGCTTAACTTCAGCCTCAACCTCAGTTTTTTTCAGGGTGTAGCTCGGAACCTCGCTAATGCCCGATTCGCGAACGCGCGCCGTGCCAATTCCCGTACCGGGTGAGACAGCAATGCCATCAAACACCTGTTCAATGCGCTTTTCTTTTACGGGCGTCGTGCGTTTGGCTCTGGTTTTTGGTTTTGCTTTTGAGGGCGCGGGCGGTTTGGTATCGCTGGGCGTCATCTCGGGTTCAAACTCATACAAATTATCCCTGGCGCGCCGCCAAGAGGCCCAACTGCGGCGTCAATAACACTTGAATATACTTCGGCATGTCCTGCGCGTTGATTTCCTAGCATTTGAACCTCTTGGCGAAACGCAATTGTGCGATCTGAATGAGTCTGGACCCTAAGAGTCTTCTTCGAATTTATCGTCGACCAAAGCTTGGATTGCCGCCATCGCCTCTGCGGCGTCGGATCCTTCTGTGTACACCACAATTTCGCAGCCGGGTGCCGCCGCAAGCATCATCAGTCCCATGATCGAGGTTGCAGTTACCGTTTGTCCACCTCGGCTGACGTTGATCTTTGACTTAAAGCCAGCGGCCAATTTTGCCAGCTTTGCTGCTGCGCGCGCATGCAAACCTTTTTGGTTCTGGATGGTCAATGTACGTTCCATCGGTCCCGCCATGATTCCTGTTGTGGCCGACCCCCCATCAGCGGGAGTCATGACGCAGCCTGTTCCAACAAGGCCGATGCAACATTGATGTACTTGCGACCGGCATCTTGGGCGGCAATGGCGGCTTCGCCCAAGGGCATATCAACCCGGACGCTGGCCAATTTTATCAGCATGGGTAAATTGACCCCGGCGATGACCTCAACTTTGCGGCCTTCGGTGACGGATATTGCAAGATTGGACGGTGTGCCGCCAAACATATCAGTCAGCAGGACGACACCGGCACCATCATCGACTTCTTCAATGCGGGCGACAATTTCGGCGCGGCGGGCTTCGACATCGTCTTCAGGGCCAATGCAAACGGGCGCGACGTGCGCCTGGGGGCCGACGACGTGTTCAAGCGCGGCAATCATTTCAATGGCCAAACGCCCGTGTGTAACCAGGACTAAACCTATCATGGGTGCTTCCGAACCCTTCCCCCTGAGTTGCCATCTTGTTCGTTATCAAGGCAACGGGGGCGGATTGTGGACCGGATAAGGCGATTTGTCCAAGGGGAGAATTGTGAACTACTTATCTTTCGGAATGTCGCGGTGGTGGCCGTGTACGTGTTCGCCACGTTCTTCTAACCATGCGCAAAGCCGTTCTGTCGTGTAGACAGACCGATGTTTGCCGCCTGTGCAGCCTATTGCGATGGTTAAATAGCTTTTGCCTTCAGCAGCATAGCGCGGCAGCAAGGGCTCGATCAGCGACGTTAAATTCTGAAAAAACACATCAAAGGCGGGATCGCGTTGAATGTGTGCACCGACGGCGGCGTCGCGTCCGGTTAGGGGGCGCAGGGCTTCATCGTAGTAGGGGTTATCTAAGAACCGAACATCGAAGACCAAGTCCGCTTCGCGGGGCAGGCCCTTTGCGAACGAGAATGACGTAACGAACAGCGTTAAGCCATGATCGGCATCTGCGCCGAAATGAACCTCTAGAACACGCTTTAGGGTGCCAAGGTTTTTGTCTGTTGTATCGATGACCGTGTTCGCGGCATCCCGCAGCGGCCGGATCAAATCTCGTTCTTGGGCGATGCCATCAGAAACAGGACGATCCAAGGCAAGGGGGTGACGGCGCCGTGTCGCCGCAAATCGTGTGGAAAGAACGGTATCGTCACAGTCCAGGAATAGCAGTGTGACGGGAACACCGGATTGATCCGATAGCCGCCGTACCTCGGCGATAAAGGTTTCCGGATTGAAATCTCTGGTTCGAATATCGACGCCGATGGCGATGGGATGTGCGGCGCCGGATTGGCGATCTTCTAGAACCAAGCGCGAGAGAAACCCGAGCGGCAAATTATCAACGGCTTCAAAGCCCAAATCTTCTAACGCTTTAAGGCACGAGCTTTTCCCCGCACCAGACATACCCGTGACAATCACAACAGGCTTTTCAGCCGTGTTTGTGTTGTCGTTGTGTTCGGCCTTGGTGGTTGCAGTATCAATCATGCAGCCGTTGTAGCATGTGTTTGTGACGGTTTCATCACAGCATTAGGTTTTGCATCAAAACAGTCAGCTTTGCCGTCGTTGAGGCTTCAAACGGGTTGAGCGTGATGCGGCGGATGGCCTGCCCGAGGATGATTTCAAATTCAGGTTCTGGCAACCTTTCGATGGGTGCCGTCGTTAGGTCGCATATAAGGGTGACGCGTGCCTCTGTTGCGTTAGATGTATCAAGAATACCAATGCCACGGGCTTCGATTTTACCGATCAAAGTGTTAGGGCAGGTGACGAAAACAGCGCCGTCGCGATGGGTAAGATCGCATTGATCATCGGCGATGAGCGTCCAACCATCATGAGCGATGAGACGAAGCGCGAGATCGGATTTTCCGGCACCAGATGGTCCGCGTAACAAGACGGCTTGGCCCTGGTGCGCAACCGCTGTGGCGTGGATTTGCACCCTATCGGCGTGACTTGGCATCGGTTGTCTTCGGCATTGGGATGCGCACAGTAAAGCGGGCACCCAGGGCCTCCCCGTCGTCATCGTATCGGGTTTCGGCCGTTAAGGTGCCGCCATGGGCATCAATGATTTGACGAGAGATGGACAGGCCCAACCCAGAGTGGGTGCCGAAGGCTTCGCCCTCGGGCCGCTCTGTGTAAAATCGGTTGAAGATGGCGTCTTCCTTACCGGGCGGGATGCCGGGGCCGTCGTCATCGACGATGATCAAGGCCTGTGGGTCACGCCGCGCACCGTTACGAGAGACGTGGATGCGGACCTCTCCACCTACTGGGCTGAAGGACAAGGCATTGGCCATCAAGTTACGAAACACCTGAACCAATCGACTTTCAATGCCCTGGACAGGAAGCGAGTTAGCCGATGGACCCGTAGTCAGGTGCACGGTTACGCCAGACTCTGGGGCCGTGTGGCTATGCATATCCACCAAGGCAGAGACCATCGCGGACACATCAACCTGTTCCGTTTCGGCGCGCGACAATTCTGCATCCAGCCGCGACGCTCCAGAAATATCGGTAATCAGCCGATCCAGTCGTTTGACGTCTTCTTGAATGATCGCCATCAGGCGGCGTTGCTGATCTGGATCGGTGATGCGGGCGGCGGTCTCGACAGCGCTTTGTAAGCTGGTCAGTGGATTTTTGATCTCATGACTGACGTCTGCGGCAAAGCTTTCGATGGCGTCCATCCGGGTCCACAGGGCATCTGTCATGTCTCGCAACGCCAAAGTCAGGTCGCCAATTTCATCGTCGCGGTCTTTGAATTCAGGCAGGGACCGGCGCTCATGACGGCCACCTCGAACCCGGTCAGCGGCTAACGCTAGCCTTCGAATGGGACTGGCGATGGTGCTCGCCAAATACAGGGACAGGAGCGTGGTAAAGATGAAAGCGACACCGGACCCTTTCAGAATGTTGAGGCGGACGTCGTATAAGGCGTCGTCAATGCTCTGCGATGTTTTCGACAACATCAACGCGCCCATGACCTGTTTGTACCGCTGAACCGGCACGGCAACGGAAAGCATGAGCGTATCTGACTTATCCGTTGTTCGAACGGCGTGGGCGACATCCCCGCCCAAGGCGGTCAGGGTTTCGGCATAGGTTTGGGCGGTTTGGACTTCGGGTTCGGTGTAAGGCGGATAAGTGGGTTGGTGCGCGAGGACACCCGCGAATTGGTCGTAAACATCGAGAACGACACTCAAAGGCCCTGTCGGCGATGGCGGCGGCAGAACCTCGATTTGGACAACATCGCGGCTGCCGGAAAGATGGCGGCTGTCAGCCACCAAAGGTCCGCCTTGCCGGAACAGGCGGGCGCGGGTGCCGGTGGTTTCGACCAAGCGCCGAACCATTTGGTTGGCAATGTCATTGGCCAAGCGTTGCCTATCAAAGCTATCAGCAGTGATTGCGGCTTCGCCGATTGCGCCCGCGAACATATCGGCCTGGGTTTGCAAGGCGTGCAGTTCGGCTTCAATCAGCGTTTCGCGGTACTGGCCCAAGTACAAAAGCCCCGCGACCGGAATCGCGAGAGCCAATAAGTTGACGGCCAATATACGGCGCGTGAGAGGAGAAAACCGACCTCTACTCTTTCGTCGCTTTGGGGCTGTAGGCGCATCAATGGACCGCACCGAGACTGCATCTGGTGCCAACATCTTTACATCAATGGCCCTGTCCCCAGCCTTCATGGCCCCAGCCTTCATTCAGTAAATTGCCTTTATGGTGTTAGCTTTGTTTGTACCGATAGCCGACGCCGTACAAGGTTTCGATCTCAGAAAAATCGCCGTCGACTTCACGAAACTTGCGGCGAATGCGTTTGACGTGGCTGTCGATTGTGCGGTCATCGACATAAATATTTTCGCCGTAGGCACCGTCGATCAATTGATCGCGGTTTTTGACGTGGCCGGGCCGACGGGAAAGGCATTCCAGCAGCAAAAATTCTGTGACGGTTAGATTTACCGGCAAGTCTTTCCATGTAACCATGTGGCGGGCTTTATCCAGCACCAAATCGCCCCGGCGAAGTACTTGATCGCCTTCTGATGGCGCCGCTGCCGCATCACGCCGACGCAACACGGCGCGAATCCGTTCAATCAGCAAACGTTGAGAGAACGGTTTGGTGATGTAATCATCCGCCCCCATCCGCAAGCCAACCACTTCATCGATTTCATCGTCTTTTGACGTCAGAAAAATCACCGGCATCTGGTCGCGTTCGCGCAGACGTTTCAGAAGTTCCATGCCGTCCATACGCGGCATTTTGATATCGAGAATTGCCAGATCAGCGGGGCTGCGGCCCAAACCCAGCAAGGCTTCTTCGCCATCATTGTAGGTCGACACCTTGTAGCCTTCGGCCTCCAAAGTCATGGAAACAGAGGTCAAAATATTGCGATCATCGTCAACAAGGGCGATGGATTTTACGGCGTCAGCCATAGGGTATACTCCAAACGAGGGGCCAATAAGGCATGAATAAAGACTGTCTGCTTTGTAACGTGGTCCGTCAATATGGCGAGATTGTAGTCGAGATAGGCCTGAACCAGGGCAAAATTATCAAATTTGGTGTTTTGCATGATTGACGAAGGTCTAGGGAAGCCTTAGCTTTTTTCCTTCGATGGTTCCCCGTGACGGGCGATAAAAGCCTGGGGGATTGAAAGGGAACACGGTCAGGACTGACCCCTATCGGGAGTCCGAAACCGAGGCTGCCCCCGCAACTGTAGGCGGTGAGCGGTCACCTGAGTTTAGCCACTGGAGACATTCTCTGGGAAGGCTGGGTGAACCGTGATGATCCGCAAGCCAGGAGACCTGCCGTCGAAGAAGTCGAACCCATGCGGGGTTCGGAGATTTTGAACCATTTGCATCGGGGGATGCCACTATGACCACACATACTAAGGCCCAAGCGGCCTCACATGAAACCACTCACGCCCTGCCATTGGCCCATCGTTTGGCCGTTGGTGCTGCCATATTGATGGTCGGTACGTTCTTGGTATTGGGCGTTGGCTTTGCGCATTCGGACACGGTGCACAATGCCGCGCACGATGGCCGCCATAGCTTCGCTTTTCCCTGCCACTAAGGCACCTTGGTTATGCTGCGACGTATCGCAACGTCTGTCCTTGCGGCAGGCGTGCTGGCTGGTCTTGTCATAAGCCTAGTTCAGCACATCACCACGACGCCCCTTATTCTTGAAGCTGAAAAGTTTGAAGCAAGCGTCACCCCATCTAACGATTGGGCCTTTGATGTTGTGCGCACGTTAGTGCACGCAGGCGAAACCCATGACGAAGACGGCAATACCGTTTGGGGTCCGGACGGCGGGTTTGAACGAATCCTGTTCACGACCCTGACCAACATTTTGCTGGGCGTCGGTTTCGCTGCCATCTTGGTTGCTGGGTTTGTGATGCGGGGCCGTGCTGTCGATGGCCGCATCGGCGCCATGTGGGGCATGGCGGGCTTTGCCTGTATTTCTTTGGCTCCGGCCCTTGGTTTGCCGCCTGAGTTGCCCGGCATGATCGCGGGTGATTTGGTCGAACGCCAAGGTTGGTGGTTGATGTGCGCCTTAGCGACGGCAGCGGGGCTTGCCACAATGACATTCTCCACCGCATGGGTGTGGCGGATTGCCGGTATCGTGCTGATCGTTACGCCGCATGCCATTGGCGCGCCGCATCTGCATGTCGAAGAAGTCGGCTTGGTGCCTGCCGAGTTGGCGGCCCAATTTGCCGCTGCGTCCTTGGTAACGGCGGCTGTGTTTTGGTCTGTTGTCGGCTGGCTCGCCGGGACGGTTTATCAGCGTATGGAACCCAGCGCTTAGCTTCTGTTTTCTTGCGTCCTAATCCATTGGGGGCCATGCTTTGTGCGCGGTCCCCAATGGAGGCGTGAGCGATGCATATGCAGTCCAGCTTATTGTCGTTAGCGGCTGTGATCGTCGTTGCGCTGATCGCCGGCATGATCTTTACCCGCCTTCGCCAACCGGCGCTCGTGGGCTATCTACTGACCGGAATTGCGCTGGGGCCGAGTGGCCTGGGCCTGGTTGAAACGCGTGATCATATTCAGTTTTTAGCGGATCTTGGCATCCTGCTGTTGTTGTTCATTGTTGGCATGGAATTGTCGCTGCGCGGCTTTCGTTTGATTTGGAAAATCGCTGTTGGCACGGCTGCATTGCAGATCGTCGCGGGCCTCGGCGTTATGCTGATCGCGTCAAAGGTCTTTGGCTGGTCAACGGGCACGGCGGTTTTGTTGGGTTTTTGTGTTTCCCTGTCCAGCACAGCGGTCGTTATCAAATTGCTGGAAGACCTGAACCTTTTACGCACACAAGTTGGGCAATTAACGGTCGGTGTTCTGATCGCGCAAGACTTGGCGATCATCCCGATGATTTTGGTGATCGGTATTTTTGCGGGTACTGGCGATATGGGTTGGGCTGAGGGTGGGGCAAAAATTGTGTTGTCTGTCGCTATGCTTGCCGGGCTTGTCGCATACCTCAGTCGTCGTGAAAAAATGGATTTGCCGTTTTCAAAAGCGTTGGCGAAATCAACGGAACTGCGACCGTTATACGGAACAGCATGCTGCTTTGGTGCGGCAACAATCAGCGGCCTGATCGGCCTTTCGACGGTCTACGGGGCGTTTCTGGCGGGTTTGGTTGTCGGCAACAGCCGGGTGCGCGGCATGATTTTGCGCAGCGTTCTGCCGTTACAAACTATTTTGGTTATGGTGTTTTTCGTCTCCATTGGATTGTTGATTGATCTCAGTTTCGTCATTAACAATATCGGGCCCGTGGTCACAATTTTGCTGTTTGTAACGGTCGGAAAAACGATTTTAAACATCGGCATATTTATGGCGTTTAAGGAACCCTGGCCCCATGCTTTTGTATCGGGGTTGCTGCTGGCGCAAATCGGTGAATTCTCACTGCTGCTCGCCGCCATTGGCCGGGCCAATGGTTTGATCGACGAAGAAGGCTTTCAATTGGTGATTACCGTGACGGCCTTCACATTGATTGTCAGCCCGGTGTGGCTGGCGACAGCGCGGCGTTTGATGCGTATTGCCGTTGCTGGGCGCATCGGCTGGGATTGGAGTGAGGCGCTGCGGCACCTAACCTTGGGTGGGTTCCGGGCATGGCTCCGGGCCTTGGGTGATCGACCCCTGCCAAAAGAACTCGCCTATCGGGTGTTTGGCAAGCCGCGCGGTAAGGGCCGATCTGGAAAAGATGATGTTTAGGGATCGTTAGACCTATGGCGAACGTCCCAGAGTTCTCTCGACAGCGGAATAGTCTTTTTCCAACCGATCATAGCATTCGATACTGATAGCCTTATCCGCCTCACCAGAGGCGCTGATAAAGGGGAAAATAGCAAAGTCATAAGAAACGGTAATGCCACCTGCTAAAATCCAGTCACACCATTCCAAAACGGGCGTTTCTTCATTGGCCGCCATTTTGTAACAGTCAACAAAAGGCGCGGAGTGATCGTCTAGCATGATCTCATCCAAATACTTGCCCGTGAATTCGTAGCCCGTGAGCCGGACAACCTGGGTGCCAACAAAATTGAACTTCACACGAAAAGGGTTTGTTTCCAGGTCAACCATCATGACGTTTGGCATGATGGTAAACACATCCAGCACATCGAAGTCGGACCACATCGGTGCCCGCGTACCTAATTTCAGAGAGCGCCAATGGGCGAGGACTGTCCGTATTTTTTTGCTTTCTATGGGTGTGTCTGGCGTGATTTTTTCCATGACAAGTAACCTTACGGAACATCGTCAGTTATGGGTTGTGCCGGGACTAAATCAAATTCGCCCGTTGATCGATTGAGCCAGCGCAGTTGTCCCTCTGCAATAGAAAACCACGCCCCGTGCACCCGTAGCGAGCCGCCAAACAGGGGTGTTTGCAAGAATGGCATGCTTTCCAGGGTCTCAATCGAGCGCCGAATTGCTTCCCACTCAACCAGCTTTTGGCGTGTTTCATCGTCTGCATCAGGGAATTCATCGCGAACGGCATCGCGTGCGGGGGCGGCAATTTCGACCCACGGCGCAATAAATCGGCCAATCGGCCGGTTCTCGCCAGCGGACATACACGCCTTGATACCGCCACAGCCGGAATGCCCCATGACGATGATATGTTCCACCCGTAATCCTGTGACCGCATATTCGATGGCAGCGGTCGTTCCGTGATAGTCGCCCGCTTCTTCCGTGGGCGGCACCAGATTGGCGACGTTCCGAACCACAAACAATTCGCCTGGGGCGGCAGCGAAGATGACTTCGGGGCTAACCCGCGAGTCAGCACATCCTAAAATCATGATGTGAGGGGTCTGCCCTTTTGAAAGATCTTCAAACCGGTGACGTTCTTCGACGTACCGATCATGGCGAAATTGATCATAGCCTTTGCCTAGGCGATTGATTGGCTCAAAGTCAGATGATTTTAACGGCATGGTGTGGCCTAACTTGCTCCTGTTGAAGGGTATCATCGTGTTTCGATTGACCCGGATCAAGGCCCGGATTTTTTCGATCGGGTAACGTGATGAACAGCAATAATAAGTGGACTTGATCAAGAATGGCAGACCACCGCGCCGTAGCGGCGACATCAATGACCGACGCTGTGCGAGGCTTTGCAAAGTTGGTCCTGGGGGCGATGCGCGACTTGGCGCCCATCATCTTGGTCATTGGGTTTTTTGAAATTGTCATCTTGCAACAAACAATTCCCAACGTGGCTGAAATCACGGTGGGTTTGGTGTGTGTCATCCTGGGGCTAGCGTTCTTTATTCAAGGCCTAGAAATGGGCTTGTTCCCCTTGGGTGAATCAATGGCTGAACAGTTCGCAAAAAAAGGCGTCCTGCTGTGGCTGTTGCTGTTCGCTTTTTTACTTGGGTTTGGCACAACGGTTGCCGAACCGGCCCTCATCGCGGTGGCGGCGGAAGCCGCAGAAATTGCCCGGTTGGGGGGTGCCATCGGCGACACGAACGACGCTGAGACTTTCTACGCCTTCGCCCTGCGGATGACGGTGGCATTGTCTGTTGGTGCGGCGCTGGTGCTCGGCGTCTTTCGTATTCTGATGGGCTGGTCCTTGCCGCTGATCATTATCGGTGGATACATCACCGTGGTCACGCTGACGATCTTTGCTCCGCCCGAGATTGTTGGCATTGCTTATGATTCAGGCGGCGTCACCACGTCGACCATCACCGTGCCTTTGGTAACGGCATTGGGTGTTGGACTGGCATCCAGCATTCGGGGCCGTAACCCGATGTTGGATGGCTTTGGCCTGATTGCTTTCGCCTCCCTGTCACCCATGATTTTCGTCTTAATCTTCGGCATGGTGATCTGAGCCATGGATATTTTGACTGCGCTGACCTCGACATTCGCCGCAACGGTCCTGGACGTGCTGCCGATTGCCGCCGTGCTGTTTGGCTTTCAATTTTTGGTGTTACGCCGTAGGCCCCCCAACTTGGCCAAAGTTCTGATTGGCTTCGGCTGGGTTTTGGTCGGGCTAACCTTGTTCTTGGTCGGTCTGGAATTGGCATTGTTTCCCTTGGGCACGACACTGGCCAAACAATTGACGGATCCCTTGTATGTCTTTGGCGTTGAAACTGTGGATAGCGCGATGGCGGCGGATTGGACTGCCTACGGTTCTGTTTACGCTTTTGCGGCTGCGATTGGTTTTGCCACAACAATTGCCGAGCCCTCTTTGATCGCCGTATCGCTCAAGGCCGAAGAAATATCAGGTGGTGCGGTACAGGCTTTTGGCTTGCGCATCGCTGTTGCGATTGGAGTGGCTGTCGGCGTGTCGCTGGGAGCCTTTCGCATCGTTACGGGAACCCCGCTGCCGTATTACATTATGGCCGGATATGCCGTTGTTATTCTACAGACGCTTCGGGCATCAAAGATGATTATTCCATTGGCTTATGATTCAGGGGGCGTCACGACATCAACCGTTACGGTTCCCGTTGTGACGGCGTTGGGGTTGGGATTGGCATCAACCATTCCGGGGCGAAGCCCGCTGTTGGATGGGTTCGGGTTGATCGCCTTCGCCAGCGTTTTCCCGATCATGTCGGTGCTGGGTTATGAGCAACTGTCACGATGGTTCACGGGCAGAAAACGCAGGTTAAAAAAGGAGACCGAGGCATGAATTTAAAACTCATTATGGCGCTGGTTGCCGATGAAAAGACCAATGATGTCCTCGCGGCGGCCCGCGCAGCCGGCGCGACGGGTTCGACGGTGATTACGAGTGCACGGGGGGAAGGTCTTGAACGGGCAACCACATTCCTGGGTTTAGAGCTTACCTTGCAGCGCGATCTGTTGTTGTTCTTGGTCGCGGCACCGCTGGCTCGTGAGATGCTTGATACGATAACCAAAGCGGGCCGATTTGATGACGACCCCGGTTCGGGGATTGCCTTTCAAGTTGCCATCGAAGATGCCGTTGGATTGAAAAGTCAACAAGATGCCCTGACAAAAGAGATAGAGGACTCGCTATGACAGAGAAAACAATCGTTCGGGTTAACGACGTAATGACCCAAGGCGTTAAATCCATTCACGGGATGAAAACGGTGTTGGATGCCATTTATATGATGCGCGATGAAGACGTTAATTCTCTCATTGTTGATCGCCGAAATGACGACGACGAGGTCGGCATGATCGTTGTGTCTGACATTGCAAAGCAAGTGATCAGTGTTGATCGCGCGCCCGAGCGAATCAATGTGTATGAGATTATGACTAAGCCTGTTTTATCCGTTCCTGCTGATATGAATATTCGCTATGCGGCAAGACTGTTGGTGCAGTTCGACCTATCTCGTGCTTTGGTGATTGATGCGGCGCGTGACCCCATCGGGTTGGTCACGCTGAAAGATATGGTTATCCGCTGCGTCACCGAAGATGAAAAGGCACACAGTCATTGAATAAACCAACGACGGCTGAGATTGGTGTCGCGGTGCGTCAATTGGTGCGCGAAGGCAGGTCGGGCGCGTTGGCGACCGTTGCCGCGAAGGATGGGTCGCCTTTGAATGCGTTGGTGACATACGCCACGGACGGGACGGGCCAGCCGATATTTTCGCTATCGACGCTGTCAGATCACACGCGAAATATTTTATCAGACCCGCGCGCGTCGTTATTGGTTGAGGCAACATCGAGGCGACGGAACCCACAGACTGGCCCCCGCGTTGCATTGGTCGGTGTGGTTCGTATATCAAAAAACCCAACGCACCGCGCCCGCTTTCTCGCCCGTCATCCGGATGCCGCCTTCTATGCAGGCTTTGGTGACTTTGCGATCTATCGCATGACGGTTGAAAAGGCACACTATATCGGTGGCTTTGCCCGCGCCCATTGGATCAAGGGCATCGACGCCGTGTTGCCTAAGTCACCTGCGACAGAGCTTGCCGACATGGAAGCAGACGTAATTGCGCATATGAATTTGGATCATGCCAAGGCGATTGATCTTTACGCCAACGTGATGCTTGGCCGCAAAGGATCGGGTTGGCAGATGACGGGCTTGGACGCCGAAGGGTGTGATCTTCGCTGCGCCGGGCGGTCAGCGCGGCTGTGGTTTCCAGAACCTTTGAAAGGCGCAGCAGACGTGCGGCCAATGCTGGTCGATTTAGCAAAGACGGCGCGCGCATGAAAATTGCTAGTATCAAGGTTTGGGATTTCAGCCCGGTGTATCGCGATGGCCCGTATGCCATGTCGCATGTGACGTCTGACGTGGCCCACGGCAGGCAAATTATGGTCAAAATGGCTGATGGATTGGCCGGGTTTGGTGAGATGGTCTTTGCTCCATCAATACCGCCCGATCAATTGGCTGAACGGATTGCCGACGAGCCAACGGTGTTGGATCTGCTGATTGGGTCGGACGTCAGCGACTTGGGCGCGGTTGCTGCCACATTGGCCGCACGCGGTAAGTCATGGCGCGGCATGGCCTTTGGATTGGAAACGGCGATGCTGGATTATCAGACACGGGTCGCAGGCCTGCCCTTGTCTGATGTGTTGGGCGGCACTCAAGCGGATTCGGTGAATGATTATTTCTCAATTTCTGAGCGAACAACCGAAAAAATCGAAGACCGCCTTCGGATCGCGGGTGCAGACCGGGCGGTCATTCAGTTAAAATTGGGCGTCGGCACCCGTGCCGATGATGCGGCTCACGTTCGTGCGGCTTTGACGGCGATGTCGGCGAATCAAACGTTGCTGGCGGACGCAAACGGTGGATGGACCATTGAGGAAGCCCTGGCCATGGCGGCGCAGTTTGATGACCCCCGAATCACCTGGGAAGAACCCTGCAAAACTTACGCTGATAACGTGACCGTTGCGCAACATGTTTCAGCGCCGGTGATGGTCGATCAATGCGTCGGTGACGCCGCCGTTGCGGAGCAAGCGATCCAAGATCAAAGCGTCCAATCGCTGTGCATAAAACCGGCGTTTTTGGGCGGTCTGACACCGGCGCGGCGCATTCGTGATTTGGCGGCGGCTGCGGGCATGAAAATGCGGATTGATGGTCCGTTTTGTGGTGATATCGCCTCTGCCGCCATTCTTCATGTGGCACTGGGCGCGCCGCCCGACCTATTGATCGCTGGTTGTGATCTGCGCGAGCCACTTGTGATTGAGCTAGATTTGCACGGTGTCGTGGCAAAACCAGGGGCGCGGATTGCACCGCCTATAGGGATTGGTTTAGGAATGGACATCACAGAATCGTCGCTCGGCTCCCCAGCGCGGGTTTTCCCCACTTAATCCGGTTCAAAGGCTTGAGTTTCCGCCCCCTCTGGCTATGGTCGCTCGGTCTTGTCATAAAATCATCATAGGGTTTTGGCACCCCCAGGGCCGCTCGTTCGGCCTCGCCACCCTATGCAGCGGGAGAATAACGTGAGCGACACTGGTAATTCGCCGAGCCAACACGGCTTGGCGTTGCATGGCGTATCGACATCCGGCACGGCGTTTTGGAACCTGACGGCGGCTGAACTCTATGAACACGCCATCCGGCGCGGTGAAGGCCGCATTGCCGACGGCGGCGCGTTGGTGACAGAAACCGGTGAGCATACCGGGCGCTCGCCGAATGATCGATTTGTTGTTGAAGATGATGTCAGCCGCGATGAAATTTGGTGGGGAAACGTTAACCGCCCAATCTCTGAGGCGCATTTCGACGGTTTACTGGCTAAGATGCAAGCCCATATGGTGGGCCGTGATTTGTTTGTGCAAGATTGCTACGCGGGTGCCGATCCAACCCACCAGTTGCCGGTGCGCGTTGTCTGCGAAAATGCCTGGCACAATCTGTTCGCCCGTAACATGTTCATCCAACCCGACAGCGATGCCTTGGGATCATTCGAGCCATCGTTTACCGTCTTGCAGGCACCAAGCCTGACGTCAGACCCGGCGACAGACGGCACATCGTCATCTACATTCATCGTCGTGAGTTTGGCAAAGCGCATGGTGTTGGTTGGTGGGTCGGCCTATGCGGGCGAGATTAAAAAGTCGATCTTCTCGGTGATGAATTTCTTGTTGCCGCCGAAAGGCGTCTTGCCGATGCATTGCTCGGCGAATGTGAGCGATGCTGGCGAGTCGGCCATTTTCTTTGGCCTTTCCGGCACGGGTAAAACCACGTTGTCGGCTGATCCCGCACGCAAGTTAATCGGTGATGACGAACACGGTTGGGGACCAGAGGGCGTTTTCAATTTTGAAGGTGGCTGTTACGCCAAGACCATCAATTTATCAGCAGAAGCAGAGCCCGATATTTACCGGCTGTGCCACACGTTCGGCACCATCGTTGAAAACGTGATGATGCGCGATGACCGGACCTTTGATTTTGACGACACCACGCTGACCGAAAACGGTCGTGCGTCTTACACGTTGGAATCGGTCAGCAATCGTGAGCCGTCTAGCCGTGCTGGCGAGCCGAATAACATTGTTATGCTGACCTGTGATGCCTTTGGCGTTTTGCCGCCGATCAGCCAGTTGACGCCTGATCAAGCAATGTACCATTTCCTATCCGGCTACACGGCGAAAGTCGCGGGCACAGAACGAGGCTTGAAAGAGCCAACGGCGACCTTCTCCACTTGTTTTGGCGCACCGTTTATGCCGCGCCACCCAACAGTTTATGCGAATCTGCTGGGGCAGAACATGCAGCGAACCGGCGCGAAGTGCTGGTTGGTGAACACGGGTTGGTCCGGTGGTGGATACGGCGTTGGCAAGCGGATGCGTATTCAGCATACGCGGGCCATGCTGAACGCGGCCTTAGACGGTCGCCTCGCATCAGTCGAGTATAAGACCGACCCGAACTTTGGTGTGTTGGTGCCGACGTCATGCCCGGATGTGCCGAGTGAGGTTCTTGATCCACGATCAACATGGGCGGACAAAGCGGCGTATGATGCGCAAGCAAAACATCTAACACAGTTGTTCGAAGAGAACTTCAAGGCGTTTGAAGCGGCTGTTGATGATGGTGTCAAAGCCGTCGCCATTAAGGCAGCGGCGTAACCCCGCCGCATTTTTGGGTGAGAAATCAACAGTACGTGTGACTGATCTGATCTGTATGGGTTAAATTGGCGTATCATAGATATGACGACACCACCTTCAGCCTCTACACCATCCCTGACCGTCTACTACGACGGCGCGTGCCCGATGTGCCGACGCGAGATTGCCTTCTACCAGAAACGCCAGGGGGCAAAGGCCATCTGTTGGGAGAATGTTGCCTCGGCAGACGGTGCACCACCCGCCGATGATCTATGCCGCGATGCTGCGTTAAAACGTTTTCATGTGCGAACGCCGGATGGGCGTTTGGTTTCGGGTGGCTTAGCCTTTGCCGAACTTTGGGCGGCGATGCCTGGTTTTGGACCGGTCGGACGCGTATTGCGCATGCGCCCCTTCGTTTGGTTTTTAGAAATTGGCTATCGCGCGTTCCTGCCCATTCGCCCGGTCTTGCAACGGTTCTTCGCTTAAGCAGCACCGCAAATGGATTGATCGTTTATAGAACATTAAACGATAATGAGAATGAGTTGCAATTGCATTAGAGCGCATCTAAAATCTCCGAATTGTTGCAGATATCCGGAGACCCGACATGCGCCCTAGACTCTACCACCCTGTTTCCAACCCTTGCCCCGCGATGACATTCGACGCCACCGAGCGTTTAATTGTTGGCACCATGCGGGCGTGGTTTGTCCATAAAGCCCCGAGTTATTTGTTTGAACAGCAATTGGTTAAAGCCCTCACAGACAAAGATTTTGACCGCATACGCGCACCGTTTCACGCCGTGATGACATGTCTATGTTTACGGGCACGACGTACCCTTCGTATTCATCCACCGGGTTTCCCCAGGGTCAGTGCTGATGAACGGGCCGTTCTTGGTCTTCTGGCTGCCGCGGCGAGAGGCGATGCGCACGAAGTGGCGATGCGGATGAATTGGTTGATGCGATCCGAGGGTCAGGGCGTGTTGGCGGTGTCGGCAGAACGTGTGGTGCGCATTATGCTGACGGCTGGTTTTGTCTTTGTTGACTGTCCGCCAAGGCGGAGCGAGAGGCTCAACAACTCTACCGTTCCTCAACCTGTCACGACGCGATCTCTTCGTCTGCTCGGTTGATCAGGTCATCCAATTTACCCCGGAGTTAGCTGTTTTTTCGCCACGCCAAAAGCACGGCGATCAGCAGGCACGTCCACCCGGCAACCATGGCCATGCCGCCCGCCGGTGCCGCACCCAAAATAGGTACATTGCCGGTGAGGCCGAACACGTACAACGTGCCGGAAAACAGAAGCACGCCAACGGCAAAAAACGCTCCAGCCGCGACGAGAAGTTTTGATGTAGCGAAGCGGTCTGTATAGGTTAGTGCACCCACACCAACCAGAGCCAGCGCATGCCACATTTGATAGGTCACGCCCGTTTGGAAGCTATCCATCAAGTATGGCTCGGTTTGCAAACCGTGGTGCGCATAAGCACCTAAGCCCACGGCGCTACCACCATAAATAGCCCCAATCGCGATCCATAGAGGCGGGCGGATCATGACGTTGCCGCCGCGTGCACTAGGGCTTCGAACAGGGCGCGATTTGGATCACCTTGCTCTAAGAAGAATTCGGGGTGCCATTGAACACCCAAGACAAAACGCGCACCGGGTATTTCAATGCCCTCGATCACGCCATCTTCCGATGTTGCGTTCAAAACAGCACCGTTGGGCACGGTGCGGAGGGCTTCGTTATGGGCTGTGTTCACACCAAACGCCTCGCGTCCAGTTATTGTATGCAACAGCGTGTTGGGCTCAACGGTGACACTGTGGGCGACGTGCTCTGCCGGTTGTTCGTTCAAGTGATCAATCGGCGTGCCGGGCTCAATGCGAATATTACGATAGAACGTGCCGCCCAAGACACCGCCCAGAATTTGCATGCCCGCGCACACGCCCAGCATGGGAAGGTCTGCATCCAACAAAGACTTACAGAAATCAGCCTCAAATGCGAAACGGCGATGGAGCACTTCGCCTGCGGGTGTTTTGTCGCCGTACCACGCCGCAGGGAATGGATAGAAACCACCGGGTAGTACAAAGCCATCGGCATGACGGCGGTAGTGATCCATCGCGTCGGCCAAGTACGGCACCGCAATGGGCAGACCGCCGGCGGTCCAAACCGCATCGAAGTACGCACAGCGCAGGGCGTAGTGCGGGCGTTTTGAAAACGTCCCCGCGTCTTGGTAATCCAGCAAGATGGCAATGGTTGGTCGGGTCATGGCGAATCGGAGTTTATCGCGACCGCCCCGGTTTCGAAAGAACGCTAAATGGCGTTGATCACCTGGGCGAAAACATGACCCGAGACCCATGCGCCCACTACGGCGAAAACCATGTAAGCGGCAAACACGGGCCAGCGAACCAGCGCGAACACGGCGACCGAGGCATAAAGGCTGACAATGCCACCGGCGATCATGAAGGCCATTGCCGCACCGGGTGCCATGCCCAGTTCAACGAAACCGCGCACCATCGGTAGGCTGGCGTAGCCGTCTAGGTAGATCGGTGCCCCGACCAGTACAGCCAGTTCAATCGCATACGTGCTGTCTGCCCCAACCCATCCGGCGACCATTTCTGGCGGCAGAAGCAGCCGGATTTGGCTTTCGATCAGGAAGGCAATGGTCAACCACTTGGCAATCAGAATGGCGGCGCTTTTACCTTCATGAAGGAACGACGCCAAACGGCCTGGGTCGCGCCAGAATGTCCAAACCACCGAGTCATCCCCACAACAACTAGCGACCGTTGTGGTCTTTAACGGGTTTGCGAAAAGACCGACGCCACTGAGCGCCGCTGTCGCAAAACCACCGGCAATCCCAATGGCGAATGCCAGCACAGTTTTGCCAATCGCGAACTCTGGTCCCAGGGTGCCAAGGGTAACGGCAAACATGGTTGGATCAGTCACGGGAGACGACAGCCAGAAAGCCATAATCGGGGCCAGAGGCACGCCAGCGGCTAACAGCCCAGCAATGATGGGTAAAACACCAACCCCACAAATCGGCGTAATTGCGCCCACCAACGATGCCGCGAGGATGGTCACAACCATGTTGGACCCGAAAGCACGACCAATGGCCCCGCTTAGGCCCGTCGCATGAATACCCGCCGTGATCACCACCGACACGGCTATGATAGGGGCCATGAAGATGAGATTTTGGGCGGTAAACGTGACGGCATCCCAGGCTTGGTTGGGAAAGAGCCAAACCAGTAAGGCGGCAAGGGCCGCGAGCCCCACACCCATACCTTTCTTGAACAGGGAAGAACAAGCGAGGCGCGGTGCAGGGCTCACGGTTTCTTTGAAACCCATGGCTTTGGGATCAAGGTCTGGGGATGAGGTGGTGCTGTTTGGGTTTGTCATGACGCAACCGTCGCATAGTCATAGGCATTCATAAAACGAGTTTAATTGACATAAGGTATCAATTTAGTTGATGATTACGGTATGCCTTATGGATTGGATAGTGACCTCTTACGTACTTTGGTGGCCGTTTCGGACAGCGGCAGTGTGACCGCTGCGGCGGATGTTGTCGGGCGGACGCAATCGGCGGTGTCGATGCAGGTGAAGCGGCTGGAAGAGGCCGTGGGTCAGCCGGTCTTTGTGCGCCGCGCACGGGGTGTTGATTTAACCCCGGCGGGTGAGGCGTTGGTGCGGCGGGCGCGCCCGATTTTGACGTTGTTGGATCAAGCCATGGATGGCCTGAGTGACGATATTGTGAGTGGCGTGGTACGGGTCGGTATTCCAGAAGAATACAGCCAGTCCGTCTTGCCGTGCCTTCTTGCGGATTTTGTCGCCGCGCATCCAGATGTGGAAGTCACCGTTCGGGCTGAGCCATCGCCGACTTTGGAAGCCGCGCTCAAAGTGGGTGAGATTGATCTGTCCATTTTGGTGGTTGATGCGGGCCGGATTGAAGGCGACGTGTTGTTTTATGATCCAACCGTCTGGGCGACGTCGGAGAGTCATTTGGTGCATCAAGCTGACCCGCTGCCGGTCGTGATGTATGATTATGATTGTTGGTGGCGGCATTTGGCGCTGCGGATTCTGGATGCGCAGAAGCGCGCGTACCGGATTGCTGTGACCAGCCGGTCAACGGCAGGGGTTCAGGCCGCGATTGCTGGTGGGTTGGCGGTTGGCCCGTTGGGTCGCAGTTTGCTGCCACCGGGGTGTCGATCCTTGGGACCCGATGAAGGGTTCAAAGACTTGCCGGGATCAAGCGTGGTCTTGCAAATGGCGACGGCCACACCCAATGCCGCAGCAAAAGGTATGGCCGATACCATCCGACGAACCTATCAAGATGCATAAGCATTAAGACGGATAGGCGGCGTTAGTTTTTATCGTTTTTGCCATAATCATCATCATCATCGTCGTCATCATCATCATGCCAGCGATGCTTGCGGTCAGATTTATCGATCATGCCGTCATTATTTCGGTCCATTTTAGAGAACATCCGATCAATCGGCTTTTCGAACTCTGTGGTCGTGATGATGCCGTCGCCGTCGCGGTCGAGCCTTTGAAAGCCACGGACCATGCGGTGTTCTGTCATCTCGGCCCAGATACCGCGAAACTCATCTAAGCTGACGCCGCCGTTGGTATCGCCATCGGCTTGGGTGAAGACCATTGCTCGCCCGGCTTCAACTTCGGCGCGGCTGAGGGCTGAATCGCCGTTCGTATCAAACTTATCCAGCATCATTTCCATGTGCTGTCCGCGTTGGTGTTTGCCATGCCCGCCATGGCCGTACCCGTGACCGTCTTTGGCAACGGCGATGCTGGCCGCCGTGCCAACAAGGGCGAGTGTTCCAACAAGACCCAGGGCGATCTTGGTGGGCAGTTTCATGCCGCGTTTTGGCGCAACTGAGGGCGTGTTCTGAGGGGTGTTATTTTCGGGGGTTTGGTTTTCAGTCGACATAGGGACTCTCCTAGAGTGGGTAAAAAGGGCTGCGGTCTTCATTGGCCGCACCTCGTTTCTAGGCCGTCAATGTCGCGGGCATTTGTCACGAAACCAGAGAATTGTATCTGTTTGTCGCAGAACGCTTGTTTGCGACACGGTGCGACAAAATTATCCCTGAGTTCGGCGCGGTCTCGGGCTATGGTAGTGACATGGAAACACATTTAGACACCGCGCCGCATATCTTGGTCGTCGATGATCACGCTGAAATTAGGGACCTGGTCGCCCAATACCTGATCAAGAATGGCCTGCGCGCCACTGTTGCAGCGGGCGGTGTGGAAATGCGCGCCGCTCTCAAAACCGCATCGATTGATTTGGTTGTTCTGGACATCATGATGCCGGGCGAGGATGGTTTGAGCTTAACCCGTCATATTCGCGAAACCACAGACCTGCCGGTGATTTTGCTAACCGCGCGCGCCGAAGACACAGACCGTATTGTTGGCCTTGAGATCGGCGCGGATGATTACCTAACCAAACCGTTCAATCCCCGCGAATTGCTGGCCCGGATTTCTGCCGTCTTGCGCCGTGCCAAGAGCTTACCCAAGGCAACGATAAATGGGCTGGCGGCATCGGCATCACCGGTTTTGGCCTTTGCGGGCTATCGCTTGGATCCGGCGAGCCGGACGCTTTTGGATTCCAACCAACAGGGCGTTGAGGTTTCGTCGGCAGAGTTTACGCTGTTGTACACCTTCGCCGAACGCCCAAGTTTGGTGCTGACGCGGGATCAACTGCTGGACCTAACCACAGGTCGCACCGCCGATGTTTTCGACCGGTCCATCGATAATATGATTAGCCGATTGCGAAAGAAAATTGAACCTGATCCGAAAAACCCAACAATCATCAAAACCGTGCGTAGTGCCGGGTATGTATTTGCGGTGCCTGTTGAGACCGTGAAAGGTGACGCATGACCTTTCTAAAACGGTTGATACCAAAGACGTTGTTGGGGCGATTGACGGCACTGTTGCTGTTGGCGCTTGCCGTTTCAAACGCGGTTGGTGTGATGGGTTTTTTGGCCGAACGTCATCATGCCTTATTAACCGTTGGGATCGACCAAGTCGCAACGCGCACCATTGCAACGCTGCGGTTGCTGGAACGCGCACCTACCGAGTTGCACAACGATATCCTCTCCGCAACGGGCGACCGTCGATTGCGATCAACAATCAACCCGACACCAATATTAGCAGTCAAAAAATCCCTTAACGACATTGAACGGGAGCTTTTGGGCCGGTTAGCTCAATCACTTGATGTGGAATTATCAGAATCGATCCGTCTGCGTGCGGATTGGCAGCGACGCTGGGATCGTCGCGGCGGCCATGATGATGATGATGATGACGACGATCACTATAAAGACCGCGACGATGATGACGACGGCTGGAAAAATCGCAAACACCGTCCGTGGCGTGGCTATCGTGTCCAGATGTCGGTCCCCATGGCGGATGGCCAGTGGCTGAACGTTCAAACCGGGTTTGCAGATCGCCCGTTTGATTGGCGCGGACCAACACAAGTCTCCGCTCTCCTGATGGCCTTAGCGATCATTGCGGTTCTGTGGATATTTCTGCGCCGGGCGATGCGTCCGGTTGGTGCCATGGCCGATGCCGCCGAGCGGCTCGGGCGCGGCGAACGGTTGCTCGCATTGGCGGAAACAGGACCGGAAGACATTCGCCGCACGGTGCGCGCCTTCAACGCCATGAGCGCTCGGATTGAGCGGTTTGTGCGTGATCGCACGGAACTGTTGGCGGCGATTAGCCATGACCTTCGAACACCAATCACCACGCTGCGTCTGCGGGCGGCGTTCATTGAGGATGAAGAGATCAAGGCCCGCATGGAAGCCACATTGGATGAACTTCAGGCCATGGTCGAAGCCTTACTAACCTATGCGCGGACTGAAGCTGAGCAAGAAGAGACGGTATCGGTCGATGCCGTTTCCATGATCCAGCGTCTTGTTGACGAAGTGATTGAGACAGAAGGTGTCGATGCAAATCAAGTGACGGTAACCGCGCCGGATACGTTGGCTCTTAGGGTCCGTCCGCTATCGTTGAAGCGATGCGTTCGAAATCTCATACAGAACGCTGTTCGCTATGGTGGTGGTGCCACGGTCAGCTTATTTGAAACCAAAGATGATAGTATCATTCGGATCGAGGATGACGGTCCGGGCATTCCCGATGATCGGATCGCTGATATGATGCAGCCGTTTGTTCGTATGGAAGAAAGCCGCAGCAAGGATACAGGCGGCATTGGTCTGGGCCTATCCATCGCACGCGGCATTGCCCGCGCGCATGGCGGTGATTTGCTGCTGTCGAACCGGCCAGAAGGCGGGCTGCGTGCGGATGTTGTGTTGCCGAAGCCACGTGCGACGGCGTAGTCAGCCGTTAGCCATCAACGTCATATCCCCATATGTCGCTTCAATCTTGTGACCGTCCGTTCCAACTGAAACGTGAGATAAGATGCTTGGCGGCATTTTGGGGTCGCCTACAATACCTTTATTCGACATTGGTATGTTTATTTTACAATCAAAGGATAATTTGTTATATTTTTTTGTTCTCTTTATGTGCTCATTTTAATTTGAGGCTCTTGACGTGGTGGCTCAACCAACAATCAAAGATGAAAACCTACGGCTGATTTTATCAAAGGGCCACGGCGAATGGCTCGCGCACCGTCGGCGTGATCTCGTTGCCGAGATTAAAGAAGCAAAAATCGGTGCGGCGTTATCCATCGGTTGGTTGGTTTGTTTGCCTGTGTGGTTCGCCCTGTTTGATTTTCTAACAACGATTGAGGTGATGCCTCAATTTATCATGATGCTTTTGGTCGCCCTATTTGGGTTTGCGACCTTTGCGGCACCACTGATTTTGGCGGTCGCCGTGTATGATTTGTTCCTAAATACTAGGCGGCTGAAGACAGCGGACCAAGAGGCTGCGGACCATGCGACGTTCTTGGCCAAGTATAACCGTGCCTAATTAAGGGGACAGGTGAATTAATTACAACTTGGCCCATTGCGAAAGTGACGGGGTTCAAGGGTAGCAAGCAGGCTTACCATAATTAATTCACCTGTCCCCTTATGTGCTATTCCGCTGGAATTTGATCGCGTATACTTGCGACCGCATCTGCTGTCACAGGGTGTTCCAACTTACCCACCATTTCACGCGGCACGACTTGCCAGAAATTCTCTTTTGCGCGGTCCCAGTCATTGAGAATGGCCAACGCATGGCGAGATTTTGTTTTGCGAACATGCCGTGCGATGAGGGTGCGGGCGACATCGGACCAATAGTCCGTTTCAATCCGCTGGATCAGGACAGTCTCTTCATTCACATGATTTTCAAATTGCCCATCATCATCGTAAACAAAGGCCATTCCGCCGGTCATGCCAGCCGCAAAGTTATGGCCGACACTACCTAAAATAACGCAAACCCCGCCGGTCATGTATTCACAGCCGTTTGATCCGCAGCCTTCAATCACGGCATCGGCACCAGAGTTTCGCACAGCAAACCTCTCACCAGCCTGGCCCGCCGCAAACAAGCTGCCCGCCGTCGCGCCATACAAAACGGTATTGCCAATGATAACATTCTTGTGGCTTTCCAACGGGCTTGAAACCGTTGGACGCAATGTGATCGAGCCACCAGATAGACCTTTGCCAACATAATCATTGGCATCGCCTAACACCTCTAAGGTCATCCCCTTAACGGCGAACGCGCCAAGAGATTGTCCGGCTGATCCCCGCAAACGAATCGTCAAATGGCCGGGGTCAAGCGTTGCCATGCCATAGCGCCGCGTTATTTCAGAGGCGACCCGTGTGCCAACCGCACGATGTGTGTTTTGAATGGAATAGGTCAGTTGCATTTTTTCGCCGTGCTTCAGCATTTGCTCGGCATCTTGCAAAATTTGCGCATCCAACGTATCGGGAACTTCGTTCCTGCCCTTCAATGAAGAATGAGTCGGGAATCCTCCTGAATCAGCCCGTTGTAGCAAAGCATTCAAATCGAGATCATCCAACGATGGGCTGCCGCGACTGACTTGATGCAGCAAATCGGCACGGCCAATAATGTCTTCCAGCTTGGCAAAGCCCAATTCTGCGAGAATTTCAGAGACTTCTTCGGCAACGAATGTGAACAGGTTCACAACCTTTTCTGGAGTACCGCCAAACTTCGCACGCAGTTTTTCATCTTGGGTGCAAACGCCAACGGGACAGGTGTTTGAATGACACTGGCGTACCATAATGCAGCCCATGGCCACCAACGACGTTGTGCCGATGCCGTATTCGTCGGCACCCAACATGGCGGCCATCACAACATCACGTCCGGTTTTGATGCCGCCATCGACCCGCAGCACGACGTTATGTCGCAGACGGTTCAACGTTAGAACTTGATGGGCTTCGGAAAGGCCCATTTCCCAAGGTAGGCCCGCGTACTTAATCGAGCTTTGTGGGCTGGCCCCTGTGCCGCCATCATGCCCCGAAATCAGGATGGCATCGGCCTTGGCTTTCGCAACGCCAGCGGCAATTGTGCCGACACCAGTCCGCGAGACCAACTTCACGCACACTTTGGCTTCTGGGTTGATCTGCTTTAGATCGTAAATCAGTTGAGCTAAATCTTCGATGGAATAAATATCATGGTGCGGCGGCGGTGAAATCAACGTCACTCCCGGTGTGGCATGACGCAGCTTGGCAATTTCAATCGACACTTTGAAGCCGGGTAATTGACCGCCTTCGCCTGGCTTTGCGCCCTGTGCGACTTTAATTTCGATCTCGCGGCAATTGTTTAAATACTCTGCCGTTACACCAAACCGGCCAGACGCCACTTGCTTAATGGCGCTAGAGGCGTTGTCGCCATTCGGGCGCGGCTTGTACCGTGCAGGGTCTTCGCCGCCTTCACCAGAATCAGATTTAGCGCCAATCCGGTTCATGGCAATCGACAGGGTTTCGTGGGCTTCTGGACCTAATGCCCCCAACGAAATGCCAGGCGCAACCAGGCGTTTTCGAATTTCCGTGATTGATTGTACGCTTTCAACGGGCAACGATTTTTCGGGTGTTCTGAAATCAAGAAGGTCGCGCAAATAGATGGGCGCGCGTGCATAAACCTGCTGTGCGTAGCGCTTGTACAACTGATAGCTCTCGTTCCCGACGGCTGATTGCAGCATGTGGATCAGGCGACCATCGTGACCATGCCGTTCAGAGCCCGCGCGGAACCGATAGAACCCACCAACCGGCAGAGGAACCGCACGACTGCTAAAGGACCGGCCATGCATGTCTAAGACTTTTTCCTGCAAGCCGGTTAGGCCGATGCCGGAAATACGCGACGACATGCCTGGGAAAAACTCAGCAACCAGAGACCGCGATAAACCGACGGCCTCAAAGCAGTATCCGCCCCGATAACTAGAGATCACGCCAATGCCCATTTTTGACATGATCTTTAACAGGCCTTGGTCAATCGCTGTTGTGAAGTTGTCGATGCAGGAATCCAAATCAAGAGACTCAAGCAGGCCACGACGATGTCGTTCGCGAATCGTCTCTTCGACCAGATACGCGTTGACCGTTGTGGCACCAACACCAATTAAAACGGCGAAGTAATGAACATCGACACACTCGCCGCTGCGGACGTTAATGGACGTATAGGTCCGCAAGTGTTGTTGCACCAAATGTGAATGAACGGCCCCGGTCGCCAAAACCATCGGCACCGCCGCACGGTCTGTGTTGACGGCCATATCTGAAAGGACTAGGTGTGTCCGGCCACCGCGGACGGCATCTTCTGATTCAACACAAATTCGATGTAAGGCATCGCGCAACGCGTCTGGTCCGCCATGTGCATCAAAGGTGCAATCAATAACCGCAGCCGTATCGCCTAAGTGGCGAATTAAGGCCTCGAACGACGCCGTGTTCACAACCGGACTTTCCAATTGCAGCAAGTCGCACTGGGATTCTTCTTCGACCAAAATATTGCCCAAGTTGCCCAGTCGAGTCCTCAGGGTCATGACGGCCCGCTCGCGCAAGCTGTCAATCGGCGGGTTGGTGACCTGGCTGAAGGCTTGGCGGAAAAAATGATGCACGCCCCGATATTGATCGGAAAGAACAGCCAAGGGGGCGTCATCACCCATGGATCCAATTGCCTCTTTTCCCTCTTCGGCCATGGGCTGAACAATCAACTCCATGTCTTCCATGGTCAGGCCATAGGCATGTTGGCGGCGGCGTAACTCTTCGCCATCAAACAACGCATCTTTCGCGGCATCGCGCTCGATAACGTCATCAAGGCGTTTGATTCCTTTGGTCCAATCGGCATAGGGGTTGCGGGCTGCAAGCAGGTTCTTCAGTTCGGTATCGCGGTAAAATTTACCTTCCGCCAGATCGATGCCGATCAAGCCGCCGGGGCCAATTCGGCCTTTCTCAATAATGTCGGACTCTGCCACATCGACCATGCCGACTTCTGAGCCGACAATTAAAAGACCGCTCTCGGTTAGGATGTACCGAACGGGCCTTAAGCCATTGCGATCCAGCCCAGCGATAACCCATCTGCCATCTGTGGCGCAGACAGCCGCAGGGCCATCCCACGGTTCCATAACCGCATTGCAGTAAGAAAATAGCGCGTGGTGATTGGCAGGCATTGTTGTGTTTTGGCCGGTTGATTCTGGGATCATCAGCGCCTTTGCCATGGGGGCAGGGCGGCCACTGCGAACCAATAATTCAAACACCGCATCCAGCGCAGCCGAATCAGAGCTGCCTTCTTGGATGATGGGTTTTAGATCTTCGATGGCCGTGCCAAAGGCATCACTTGCCAACTTGGGCTCGTGCGCTTTGGTCCAATTGACGTTACCGGTCAGGGTGTTGATCTCACCGTTGTGCGCCAACATCCGGAACGGTTGTGCCAGTTTCCACGTCGGAAACGTGTTGGTGGAATAGCGTTGATGATAAATCGCGAACGACGACACAAACCGTTCATCCAACAAATCCGGATAAAATTCAGAGAGCTGTTCGGCCAGGAACATGCCTTTGTAGATGACCGAACGGCAGCTGAACGAACAGATATAGAAATCTGTGATGGTTGCGGCTTGAACGCGCTTTTCGATGCGGCGGCGGATGATGAACAATTCGGTTTCGAACGCGTCTTCATCCAAGCCGCGCACATTATCAATCATGATCTGTTCGATCTCAGGGCGCGTCGCATTGGCTTTTTCGCCAATAATCTCAGCCGCAATCGGCACTTGTCGCCACCCGTAAATACGGAAGCCAGATTTTAGAATCTCTGTTTCGACAATGGTGCGGCACCGTTCTTGCGACCCCAAATCAGTCTTTGGTAGAAAGACCATGCCAACGGCGATGTCGGTGCTGGCCGGTTCATGGCCCGTGGCGCGAATATGCTCTTTGAAAAATTCTTGTGGAATTTGAACATGGATACCGGCACCGTCGCCGGTCTTGCCGTCCGCATCCACGGCCCCGCGATGCCAGACACGTTTCAGCGCCTGAATACCGGCTTCCACGACTTCACGGCGGGCTGATCCATCCAACGTGGCGACAAGGCCAACCCCGCAAGAGGCGTGCTCTTCACGGGGGTCATACAGGCCGTGTTGTTCCAGGTACTTGGCTTGCGCTGTGTAACGCTTAACGAAATCTGGGCCAGATTCATAAGGCCTGGGAGGAGGGGTGTTTGTCATAGTTTAGGATCCAGAAACATCGGGGTCGGAGGGCGGTGCGAAAAGGGCAAAGACTTCGGCCCCGGTTAAGCGTGGACGTTCGCCCTCAAAGGCATAGAAAGCTGGTTTCTCATCAACAAAAATTTCACTCGCCAAAGCATGAGCCGAACCATCATTTAAGGCTCCGGCTTGAATGATCCATTCCGGTTGTTCGCCTTTGATGCGGTAGAACAGGCTGGTGCCGCAGGTTTTGCAAAACCCACGCATCGCCCAATCAGAACTGTTGTACCAGCCGACACTATCTTCGCCTGAATCAAAGACAACATCGCCCTTGGCGTGGACGGCAAAGGCCGGGCCGCCAATCCAGCGACGACACATGGAACAGTGGCAGATCGACACCTCGTCGGGCGTCTCATGGGCGGTGAAGTGAACGGCTCCGCACAAGCATTGCCCCGATCGAGTATGGGTGGGTGAATTAGACATGATTGGCTCCTTTACCCAGCTGCGCGCATCAGCGCAGCTGCGGCGGCGTGTGCCTGAATGTAATTGTGCATGGCCATGGCAGCATCACGACCGTCTTTGATCGCCCAAACCACCAGTGAGGCACCACGCACAATATCACCAGCGGCGAAGACGCCGGGCAGGTTGCTCATTTGTGTGGTTGGGTTAACGGTGATGGTGCCGACCCGGCTGACCTGCAAAGCGTCTTCGCTGAATAAGGTCGGCAGGTCTTCGGGTTCAAAGCCGAGCGCCGTAATGGCCATGTCTGCTTGAAGGGTGAACGTTGAGTCCTCAACCGGTTGAAGGGTGAACGTTGAGTCCTCAACCGGTTCTGGGCGTTGCCGTCCTGTCGCGTCTGGCAGACCGAGGCGCATTCGGGAGGCCCGCACAGCGTTGATATGATCATCGCCCAAGAAGGCTTCTGGGGCAGATAGCCAGATAAAGTCGACGCCTTCTTCTTCGGCATGGCCAACTTCATTCATTGAACCCGGCATGTTGGCGCGGTCGCGGCGGTACAAGCATGATATTTTTTTGGCCCCTTGGCGAACTGCGGTGCGGACACAATCCATGGCTGTGTCACCACCGCCAACGACAACAACGTGCTTGCCTAGGGCATTCAGTTTGCCAGAGTCGAAATCGGGGACGGAATCCCCCAGCCCTTTGCGGTTTGAGGCCGTCAGAAAGTCGAGGGCAGGGACCACGCCATCCAGACCAGCGCCGGGCAGCATGATGTCGCGGGCTTTGTAAACGCCGGTCGCAATCAGAATGGCGTCGTGGCGGTTGCGCAATTCAGCTAAGGTGGCATCGCGTCCTACTTCGAAATTCATATGAAAGGTCACGCCCGCTTGTTCGAAATGGGCCGCGCGCTGTTGCACAATGTGTTTTTCTAACTTGAATCCGGGGATGCCATAAATCATCAGTCCGCCGACCCGATCATAACGGTCATAGACATGCACATCGTAGCCATCGCGGCGCAGCAGGTCTGCGGCGGCTAAGCCACCAGGTCCGGCACCGATGATGCCCACGGATTGATCACGTTCGCCGTCAACGGGGTGGGGTGGTTCAACCCATCCTTCGGCCCATGCCGTGTCGGTAATGTATTTTTCAACGGCGCCAATCGTAACCGTGCCGTGTTTTGATTGTTCCAACACACAACTGCCTTCACACAACCGGTCCTGTGGGCAAATGCGGCCACAAATTTCTGGGAACGTGTTGGTGGCTTGGCTAACATGATAGGCTTCTTCGAGCCGACCTTCTGCGGATAGCTTCAACCAATCGGGGATGTTGTTCTGAAGCGGGCAATGAATTTGGCAGAACGGAATACCACATTGTTCACAACGCGAAGCCTGATGCTCTGCTTGATCCGTTGAAAATGAGCGATAAATCTCATCAAAATCGGTCTGGCGATGATCGACGTCGCGCTTGTCTGGCATGGCGCGTTCAATGTCGATGAAGCGCTGCATTTTATCAGCCATGTCGAATTCCTCCCAAGTAGAGCGTCGATATGGATGATTTTAGCTTGGAATACAAGTTAAACGTCAACAAACATGACCTATTTAGAGGCAATGTCGTCGGCTGTTGAGGGGTGGTGGGGGCATATAGGGGCGATGGTTATTTCTAAAAAGGTCCGATTCGGACATAAAAAGAAAATAGGGAACCATCGCACAAGTGGTGTAGAGTGCGCGAGTGCCGCGCTATGGGTGGTAGTGAATAAGCCTGTTGGTCTGATGGGGTTTCAAGGGGGATACGTTTTGCCGCTGCTTCATATCGCGGTCCTTGCGGGTATTCAGGGAATAACAGAGTTTTTGCCGATCAGTTCGTCGGCCCATCTGGTATTGGTGCCCGTCTTCACGGGTTGGGCCGATCAGGGGTTGTTATTTGATGTCGCCGTTCACGTCGGCACACTGGGTGCGGTGTTGTTGTATTTCTGGCGCGATGTCTGGGCCATGTTGGCTGGAACAACGCACTTGCTGCGTGGGCGACGTGATGCGGGCGCGCGGTTGGCCAGTAACGTGATCATCGCGACAATCCCCGTAATCGGTGCCGGGTATCTGTTCAATGAATACTACCCAGGCGGCCTACGCGGTATCGAGATTATCGGCTGGGCGACGCTGGGCTTCGGTATTCTTTTATACATCGCCGACAAGATCGCGATGACCGTGCGCCGCATCGAGCATTTGGGAATTGCTGATGCACTGGTGATTGGCATCGCGCAAAGCTTTGCCTTGATTCCAGGAGCCAGTCGGTCGGGTGTGACCATGACTGCTGCACGGTTCTTAGGCATGGAGCGAACAGACGCCGCGCGATTCTCAATGCTGCTGTCGATCCCAGCTATTTTGGGCGCGGGCACGTTGAAGGGCATTGAGCTGGCGCAGACCGGCACGCCAGAATTCAATATGGCCATTCTCAGCGCTGTGGGTTTATCGTTTGCGTTTGCCCTGGTTGCTATTGCCTTAATGATGGCGTGGTTGAAGCGCGCTGGGTTTGGCCCGTTCGTTCTGTACCGCGTTATTCTCGGCGTGTTCTTGCTGGCGGTGGCGTATGGGTATGTTGGCTAACGCCTAAAACCACATTCCATCGTAAAGTACTGTGGGTTTAGATCTTTGAGCGGGCCACGCAGAATCTCGATCTGATCAGCGGGTGCGTGAACCTCTAGGCGGATAATGTCCGCGATCTTCAGCGCTTCGCCCAACAGCGCGCCAACATTATCGAGGTGTGCCAGAACGCTGGCCGCATCTTTGTAACCTTCGCGGCAATGCGCCGTATCACCGTCAAAGCTAAACCCGTAATGCAGGACCCCCTCTTCGGTTTGGGTTGCTTCAACAAACGCGGGGCACCCAGTTTTGAAGGAGTCCAATTGGCCATCATGGACTTTGAAATAGGGCGCAAGTGTGCAGCAGGTATCGTTGCTCATGGTTGGTATCTCCCGTTTGGCGTTTTGATTGTTTTACCATTTCTAGTGTCCCGAATCTGAAGTTCGTATCATTTGGGACATCCGCTTTTCGAACGTCAGCTTCGATCCGGACACTAGCAACATATTGATCTCGTGTGGTTTTGGATTCGAAGTTCCCTAAAGGGGTCGCCCCGAAAAATGCGGTGAACTTCGGATTCACCACACTAGCATCAAACGGATGGGATGTTAATCGCGAAGTCTTAATACGCCCGAGACCGATCAACCAAACCGTTCGGGGTGCCGCCCGCCATCAAGGTACGAATTGAATCCGCGACCACACCCGCCGCCGTGCGGGGGTAGGTCAGTGCCGAAATGTGCGGCGTGATGTGCAGGTTTGGCACCGCCCATGCCGGGTGGTCATTGGGTAGGGGTTCGGGGTCGGTGACGTCCAAAGTCGCGCCGGCAATGTGACCGCTTTCCATCGCTGTGATCAGATCAGGCAAAGCCATTTGCTTGCCGCGCCCCGCGTTGATCACGCTGGCCCCTGCGGGCAGCATCGCCAGAGTTTTGGCGTTAAGCAGCCCAGTTGTTTCGGGTGTTAGCGGCAGCAAGCCGACCAAAATATTTGTGGTGTTCAAGAAAGCCCCAAGCGCCTTATTTCCAGCAAATGTTGTAACGCCTTCAAGGGTGCGTGGGGACCTTGTCCACGCGGCGATGTTGAAACCAAACGTCGTAAGGTCCTGAGCGCACCGACCGCCCATTTCACCAAAGCCCAAAAAACCAACAGTCGTTTTCGTCGGATCGCCATAGCCTTTGGGCGCCCACGTGTTTTCAGCTTGTGCGCGGCGGAAGCGTTCGAAGCCGCGATAGTGATGCAGCACCCAATAGGCGACCCATTGGCTCATATCGCGGGTCATGGCTGGGTCAATCAGGCGGACAACAGGAATGTGTGCGGGGAAGGCCGGGTCGGTCATGATAGCATCAACCCCGGCACCCAAATTGCACACAGCTTTCAGGTCTGGCAGTGCGGCCAACGCGCCTTTGGGTGGATGCCATGTGACAGCGTATTCAATGCCGTCTTTGTCATAGTCATCGACCGCCGTGTGATTGATCACCTCTGCATCCGGTAGGGCACTGCGCAGAGCGTTGGCCCATTTTTCGGCGCGGTCAGATGTCATCACAACAATGCGGAGGGCCATGAGTTTTAACCTTTCACAACGCCTGTGTCGTCAGCTTTCAATTGAAAAGCGGCGGCCATCAGGGCTTGAGTATACGGGTCTTTCGGATTGTCGATCACGGCCTCTGCGGCCCCGGCCTCAACCACGCGGCCCCGGCGCATCACGATGATATCATGACTGACCGCGCGGACGACCTTCAAGTCGTGGCTGATGAACATGTAAGCCAAATTGTGGCGGACTTGTAGGTCGCGCAGCAACGCGACGATCTGCGCCTGAACGGAAACATCCAAGGCGCTGGTCGGCTCATCCAAGACAATGAAGCGCGGTTTTAATACCAACGCTCGGGCAATGGCGATACGTTGACGTTGCCCGCCAGAAAATTCGTGGGGATAGCTATCTTGCATGCCGGGCTCGAGTCCAACCTCTGCCAAGGCATCACCGATAACATCGCGTCGGGCGCGGGCATCCCTGGCAATTTTGTGGACCAACAAACCCTCTTCGATAATCTGACCGACCGAAAGGCGGGGGCTTAGGCTGCCAAACGGGTCTTGAAACACCACCTGCATTTCGCGGCGCAGGGGGCGCATATCGTTAAACGATGCGCCTTGGATATCTTTGCCGCGAAAGATGATGCGGCCGACACTTTGATCCAGGCGCAACAACGCTCGGCCCAACGTGCTTTTGCCTGAGCCACTTTCACCAACCACGCCCAGCGTATGCCCTGCCTTGATGGAAACATTGATACCGTCTACGGCCTTCACATGGCCAACTGTGCGGCGCAGCAAACCTTTTTTGATGGGGTACCAGACTTTTAGGTTTTCGCCTTCAATGATCTGTTCGGAGTCAGTCGGTGCAGGACCTGGCCTACCTTTAGGCTCTGCGGCCAAAAGCTGTTTGGTATACTCATGCGCAGGGGTTTCGAAGACGTGTTCGACGGGACCTTCTTCAACCACTTGACCGTGGCGCATCACAATTACCCGATCAGCAATTTTTCGGACGATGCCAAGGTCGTGCGTGATAAACAACATGCCCATGCCAAACTGGGTTTGTAGGCCTTTCAGCAAGGTCAGTACTTGCGCTTGGACGGTTACGTCGAGGGCGGTGGTAGGTTCATCGGCGATCAACAGGTCGGGCCGATTGGCCAACGCCATGGCGATCATCACCCGCTGCTGCTGGCCGCCAGAAAATTCATGGGGCAGCGCATTCAAACGGGTTATGGCTTCTTCCAGGCCAACCAATGTCAGCAATTCAAGAACGCGGTTTTTTGCATTTTCTGCGTTGATCTTTTGGTGCGTGAACAAAACCTCTGCGATTTGCTTTGAAATGGAATGCAAAGGGTTCAATGAATTCAAGGGCTCTTGAAAAATCATCGACATCACGTTGCCGCGCAGCGACCGCATGATGGGTTCTGGCGCGCCAACAACCTCTTCGCCCTTTAACTGAATTTTGCCCGACGGGTGACTGGCATTGGGATACGGCAGCAACTGCATCGCAGAAAGAGCCGTGACCGATTTGCCCGATCCGCTTTCACCGACCAAGGCGACGGTCTCACCTTCATCAACATGCAACGAGACACCGCGCACGGCATCCACGGCCGCCGCCCCCTGGCCAAAGCGGACGGATAAATCTTCGATGGTCAGCAGGCGACTCATGCGCGACCTCCGCTTAATTCAGGTGCTGCGCCGGTGGCGTCTTCTGCAACCGGGCCGGTATCGCGAAACACTTTGCGAGGATCGAACGCATCGCGCACGCCTTCGCCGATGAATACAAGGAGGGTCAACATGAAGGCGATGATGAAGAATCCGGTGAAGCCAAGCCAGGGCGCTTGTAAGTTTTCTTTCCCCTGACTGAGCAATTCACCCAACGATGGTGATCCGGGCGGTAGACCAAACCCTAAGAAATCCAGACTGGTCAGCGCGGTGACGGAACCAGTCAGCACAAAGGGCATGATGCTGATGGTGACGATCATGGCATTGGGTAGAACGTGCTTGAACATGATCACCCGATCAGAGACGCCGAGCGCTCGTGCCGCGCGAACGAAGTCTAAGTTTCTTGCTTTGAAAAATTCGGCGCGGACCCCGCCAACGAAGGATATCCAACTGAACAAAAGTAGCAATCCAAGCAGCCACCAAAAATTAGGCGTGATGATCGACGCCATGATAATCAGCAAATAAAGCGTTGGCATACCAGCCCAAATCTCGATGCCACGTTGAGCGATCAGATCCAGCCAGCCGCCATAAAACCCTTGAAGGGCACCAAGAGAGATCCCAACCACGGCACTAAAGATGGTCAGTGTGAATCCAAACAGTACGGAAATACGGAAGCCATAAATCATCCGCGCCAAAACATCGCGCCCTTGGTCATCGGTGCCCAACCAGTTGGTCGCATCGGGCGGCGCGGGCGCTGGTGTGGCGAGGTCATAATTCACGGTGCTGTAGGAAAACGGAATAATCGGCCAGATCATCCAGCCTTTTTCGCGGATCAGATCAATGACAAACGGATCGCGATAATCGGCTTCGGTTTCGAACTCTCCGCCAAAGGTTGTTTCGGCATATTCCACCAAAAACGGTGTGTAGAGCGTGCCATCATAACTGACCAACAACGGCTTATCATTGGCGATCAATTCAGCAAACAGGGTCAGCACAAACACGACGGCAAAAACCCACAAAGACCAGCGCGCGCGTTTGTTGCGGTTAAAATTTTGCCAGCGGCGCTGGGTGATGGGATTGATTGCCATGCTTCAGTTCGTCCGCGCATCAAAGTCAATCCGGGGATCAACAATGTGGTACATGATGTCACCAATGATGCCCATGATCAGGCCAAGCAGCGTAAAGAAATACAGCGTGCCGAACATGACGGGATAGTCTCGTTTCAAGGCCGCTTCAAACCCGAGCAAGCCAAGCCCATCAAGCGAGAAAATTACCTCAATCAGCAGCGCGCCGGTAAACAACACGCCGATAAAGGCAGACGGGAATCCGGCGATCACGACCAGCATGGCATTGCGGAAAATGTGGCCATAAAGTACGCGCTGTTCGGTGATGCCCTTGGCGCGCGCGGTCACAACGTACTGTTTGTTGATTTCTTCCAAGAACGAGTTCTTGGTCAAAATTGTCAGGCCGGCAAAGCCACCGATGACCATAGCGGTCAACGGCAGAGCCATGTGCCAGAAGTAATCAACAATCTGTTCGCTAAAGCTCATGCTTTCAAAGTTGGGTGAGGTCAAGCCGCGGAGCGGAAACCAATCAACGAAGCTGCCACCGGCGAACAAAACAATCAGCAAAATCGCGAACAAGAAGGCGGGGATTGCATTGCCAATAATCACAACGGCAGAGGTCCAGATATCAAACGTGCTGCCGTCGCGAACCGCCTTCATCACGCCCAATGGGATCGAGATAAGGTAGGTAAGAAGTGTGGTCCACAGCCCCAGCGAGATCGAGACCGGCATCTTATCAATGACCAGATCAATCACCGTGCGGTCTTGGAAAAAGCTCTCGCCAAAATCAAAAGTGGCGTAGTTTTTTAGCATCAACCAGAATCGCTCATGTGCGGGCTTGTCCAAACCAAATTGTTTTTCGATTTGGGCGATCATCTCTGGATCAAGACCCTGAGCACCCCGGTATTTGCTTTCACCACCGCCCCCAGAACCGGAGGGTGCTTGCCCCGATGATGATACTTCTGAACCGCTGTCACCGCCAATGCGGGCGGTCACTTCGGGACCGCCTTGCAGTTGAGAGATCATCTGCTCGACCGGGCCGCCCGGCACCGCCTGCACCACCACAAAGTTAACAATCATGATGCCCAATAACGTGGGTATGATCAGCAACAGGCGGCGCAGGATATAGGCGTACATGGCGATTTCTTAATCTTGGGCAGACTGCAAATGATCCGCCAAGGCCTGTTGTTTCCGGGGTTCGATCCACCAGGCGTTCGGTTGAACACCACGGGTCGGGATGACCTCTGGTTTGCCGAAGATGTCCCAATAGGCGAACCGGTCATAGGTGGCGTGAAACTGCGGGATGACAAAGTGATTCCACTGCAACACACGATCCAAGGCTTTGACAGCGGTGATCAAGGCGGCACGGTCTTTCGCGGCAATCACGTGTTCGATCAACGTGTCAATTGCTGGATCTTTAATGCCGACAACATTGCGCCCGCCGGACCTGTTCGCTGAGTCTGATCCCCAAAAATCTCGTTGTTCATTACCGGGCGACAAACTTTGTCCCCAGCTACCAACGATCATGTCAAAATCAAATCCTTCGAGCCGGTTCTGATATTGAGACGGATCGACGGTGCGAACGGTGATGAACACGCCTAGCTTTTCAAGATTTTGAGCGAACGGCAAGACAATGCGTTCAAATAAGGGGGAAACCAATAGCACTTCAAATTCTAACGGTTTTCCGGTTTCTGGGTTAATGCGTTTGCCATCTTTAATCACCCAGCCCGCCGCGTCTAAAATCTTGCTGGCTGCGCGCAGATTGCTGCGAAGGCGGCCCGATCCATCGGTCTTTGGCGGATTGTATTCGGTGGTAAAGACTGCATCAGGAATTTGGCCGCGCAAGGGCTCCAGCAATGCGAGTTCGTGCGCGTCTGGAAGGTCGGTCGAGGCGAGTTCTGAGTTATCAAAGAAGCTGCGGGTTTGCGTGTATTGGCCATAAAACAGGTTTTTGTTCGACCACTCAAAATCAAAGGCATAGGCCAAGGCTTGGCGCACCTGAGGGTTTTTGAATTTGTCGCGGCGAATGTTGAAGGCAAAAGCCTGCATGCCACTGGACCGATTATGGCCGAATTCTTCAGTCTTTACCCAGCCGTTTTGGGTGGCTTTGAAGTCGTAAGCTGTGGCCCAGGCTTTGGAGGAATTTTCAGCCCGAACATCAAACTCACCACTTTTGAATGCTTCGATAGCGATGGTCGCATCGCGATAGTATTCCGTGCGGATGACATCAAAGTTATCAATCCCGCGCGCCGTCGGCAGATCGCGCGCCCAGTAATCTTCGACGCGCTCTAATTCGATGAAGCGTCCGGCTTCGAAGGCGCCAATTTTGTAGGGACCGCTACCCAGGGGTGGTTCTAAGGTTGTGGCTTCAAAATCGCGCGCTTCCCAATAGTGTTTCGGCAGCACGGGCAACTGACCCAAAATCAAGGGAAGTTCGCGATTATCACCGGGTTTGAAATTAAACCGCACGGTGCGAGGCCCCGTTTTGATAGCTTCAGCAACACTGCCGTAATAAAACCGATAAAAGGGTGTACCCTTTTCGACCAACGTGTTGAATGTCCATATCACGTCCGCAACGCTGATTGGTGTGTCATCGTGCCAACGGGCGTTTTCCCGCAAGGTAAAGGCAACCCAAGACCGATCTTCCGGCATCTGAACGCTCTCGGCGACATGGCCATACTCGCTGAACGCTTCGTCGGCCGCGTTGACCATCAACGTGTCGTAAATTGATCCGACACTTGCCGGATTTCCTTTGATGATGAACGGATTGAAACTATCGAACGTGCCGATGGTGCCGCGACGGGTTTTGCCGCCCTTTGGCGCATTGGGGTTTACATAGTCAAAGTGCGGGAAATCTGCTGGATATTTCAAATCACCATGCATGGCGATGCCGTGGCTTAGTGGAACGGAGCTGTCGGCGAAAGCCGCAACCGGCGTCAACAGAAGTGTCGTGGCAAGGGCAATAGATTTAAACAGCAGCATGGGGCCTCCGGTTCGTCTTGTTGGTCAGCTTTACAGCTATATGGGGGGCAAACTGTGGAGACAACAAGGCGTTAGCCATTCAGAATTTCGAGAGCCGCCTTATGAAGCGTTGGATCGCCGCTGGCCAAGACCTCACCCGTTGAATCCAGACCCAATGGTTTGCCCTGCCAATCCGTGCAGCACCCGCCTGCGCCTTTGATGACCGGCACTAGGGCCAAATAGTCATAGGGCTGCATGCTGGCTTCGCAAACCAAGTCGAGATAACCGTTTGCAAGCAATCCATAGCCATGACAATCGCCGCCCCAAACCGTGCGCCGGACGCAGTTACGTAGCGCTTGAAAGGCAGCAGCGTGCGGACCTAAAAACATGTCTGGTGATGTTGATCCCAGCCAAGCGTCTGAAATTTTAGCGCATTTTCGGGTCTGGATCGGTGTGCCGTTGAATGTGGAGTCGTGGTCCTTTGCCCCAACCCAGCGTTCGGATAAGGCGGGCATTTCAATGATGCCAATGGTTGGAACGCCATCTTCAAGATGGGCAATAAGGGTGCCGAATGTTGGGCGACCGGTGACAAACGATGCCGTGCCATCGATCGGGTCGAGCACCCAGACGTGGCGGGCATCACCGCGAACGACGCCATGCTCTTCACCATAAATACCGTCATTGGGATAAGCGGACTCTATCGCATCACGCATAACGCGCTCAGCGGTTTGATCCGCAATCGTTACCGGCGATGCGTCTGATTTGCCTTCAATCTCAAATGCGGTGCGATAGTACTGCAACGCAACATCGCGCGCGGCATCGGCCAGCTTTTCAGAGAACGCGGTGACTTCGGTGGTATTACGCGGCGCAGATGACATCATCGATGCGCCTTAATCCTTATCAGGGCAGGGGCAGTGGACTATCACTGTATTCGCGTAAATAAGCGATCAGGGCAGCGCGATCAGACGCTTTCGACAAACCCCGGAAACTCATTTTGTTGCCCGGCGCATACTCTTTTGGATTTTTCAGAAAATCATTCAGATTTTCAAAAGTCCAGTCACTGCCTAATCCGCTCAGGGCTTCGGAATAAGAATACCCAGGTGCGGCCGCTTTAACACGGCCAACCACGCCCCAAAGATTTGGACCCACGCGATTGGCACCGCCACTTTCAAGCGTGTGACAGGCTGCACACTTCTTATAGACCTTCGCGCCATCACCAGAATCAGCAGAAGCCAGCATCACCATGATGTCTTCTTCAACAGCGGCAACCTCGGTTGTTTCTGCTGCATCAATCTCTGGTGTTGCAATACGCAACGCTTCAATGTTGCCTTCTTCTGCGTGAACCAAAAGGCCGCCGATCTGCCCAGCGCCCCAAACGACCCACATTGCGACCAGAACACCCAAGCCCAATTTCTCGAGAATTGAAAAATGCATCGATTAAACCTTTATCTCAGCCCAGACGTTGCCGGGACACCAAAGCAGTGTGGCAAACTTAGCCGTTGCGCAAGCGCTGTTCAATGGCGGTTTGCGTTTGATGGATGGCAGCGTCCATGACACCCATTATTCTCATTCCGGCCCGCATGGCCTCTACCCGGTTTCCAAATAAACCAATGGCTCTTATTGGCGGAAAACCGATGATTGCGCACGTTATTGAACGGGCAATAAAGGCAGACATTGGGCCGGTTTGTGTCGCAGCAGAGGATGCCGAGATTATTGAAGCGGCCCAATTCGCGGGCGCCCAAGCCATTTTGACCGGGCCTCAGCATCAAAGCGGGTCTGATCGTATTTTCGAGGCCTTGGGTAAAATTGATCCTGATGGGCAATTTGATACCATTGTGAACGTTCAGGGTGATTTACCAACGATTGATCCAAATGCGATCAAGACGGCTCTGGAACCGCTTCGCGAAAATGCCGACTGCGATATCGCGACATTGGTGGCTGAAATCGCGGATCCCCGAGAACGTACAGACCCTAACGTTGTAAAAGCCGTTGTCGCCTTTGGGCAGAATCAGACAATCAGTCGGGCTTTGTATTTCACACGGGCGACAGCGCCACATGGCGATGGCCCACTGTATCATCATATTGGCCTCTATGCTTATCGACGCGCCGCCTTGGTTCGGTTTGTTGAATTGCCGGAGAGCCAGTTGGAAAAAAGAGAACGCTTGGAACAACTCCGTGCGCTTGAGGCGGGCCTGAGGATTGATGCGGCCCTCGTTGACACGGTTCCACTGGGTGTCGATACTCCCGCCGATTTGTCACGAGCCGCGCAATTGTTGGGCGTAGGCACTTAATAACGTTAGGCTTTTTAATATGATTGCGACACACGCCGACAGTTTGATTGCCTTTCAAGGCTATGCAGGGGCAAATTCAGATTTGGCCATCCGCGAAGCTTGCCCGGGCATGACGGCCTATCCATGCCGGACATTCGAAGACGCGTTCGAAGCGGTTTTGGACGGCACCGTCGCGCAGGCCATGATTCCGATCGATAATACCGTCGCTGGGCGGGTTGCGGACGTGCACCACTTGTTGCCGGACTCGCAATTACATATCGTTGGGGAGCATTACCTGCGCATCAATCATAACTTGCTGGGTGTGAAGGGGGCAATGATTGAGGGGTTAACGCATGTCCACAGCCATGTGCACGCATTGCACCAATGTCGCAAAATGATCCGAAAACTTGGCCTAAGTGCTTTGGTTCATGATGATACAGCAGGTGCCGCAGCGGATATCGCCAAAGCAGGGGATGTGACTCAGGCGTCAATCAGTGCCGCCTTGGCGGCAGAGGTCTATGGGTTAGATATTTTGAAATCGAACATTGAGGACGCTGAGCACAACGTGACGCGGTTCGTTCTCTTGTCTCGTGAACCACAAATTCCAGAACCCACGTTACCCTGTGTGACCAGCTTCGTTTTTTGGGTGCGCCATGTTCCGGCAGCGCTTTATAAGGCGATGGGCGGCTTCGCCACAAACGGCATTAATATGACCAAGCTGGAAAGCGGCATTGGTGATGGCTTCGTTGCGGCTCATTTTTATGCGGAAGTTGAAGGCCACCCAGAGAACACTCCGCTAAAACTGGCCTTGGAAGAACTGGGCTATTTTTCTGAAGAAGTCCGCGTTCTGGGGGTCTATCCGCAGCATGAATTCCGCATGAACGGTGGGAAATTTTAAGGTGACTCAACGCGTAGCCATTGTGACCGGCGGATTGCAAGGTATTGGTCTTGCGATTGCTCAAGAACTAAAGGCACAAGGTGCAAAAGTGGCCGTTGGCGCACGCAGAGGTGGGGACGCGGACATTGTGACGTCGGTGAAAGCAACGTTGGGTGATGATATCGTGGTCGCCGCCTTAGACGTACAATCATCGACTTCAATTACAACATTCGTGAACACGGTCGCCGAAACCTTTGGCGCGCCCGATATTTTGGTCAATGCGGCGGGGGTGTCGTTGCATCAACCGATCTGCGGCCACGCAGAAGCCGATTGGGAATCTGTAATCGACATTAACTTGAACGGACCATTTCGTATGATCCGAGCCTGCTTGCCCGGCATGATGGATCGGGGATGGGGACGCATTGTCAATATCGCCTCGACAGCAGCCCGGGTGGCGGAACCCACCCATCCAGCCTACTGCGCCTCCAAAGCGGGCTTGGTTGGACTGACCAAAGCGGTCGCCATGGAAGGCGGCCCGCGTGGTGTTACGTGTGTGGCGGTTAGCCCGGCTTGGGTCGAAACAGACATGCTGCGCGAAAGCTCAAAGAAAATGGCAGAGCGAACCGGGCGACCGATTGCTGAGATTATTGCCGAGATGGAAGCCTGCAATCCGCAGGGGCGCCTTATCCAACCGGAAGAAATTGCGGCGGTGGTGGCCTTTTGCTGCACCGACGCGGCGCGCGGCCTAACCATGGAAGACATTCAGGTGAACGCTGGGGCGCTTTGGTAATTAAGGTGACATAGAGTTTAATTAGTTAAAGTACGTGTCACCTTAATTATTCGGCCTCTAGCCACTCGCGAATCAGTCGGTACGAAATAGAGATTTTGCTGGAAAGAATTTTCCCTTCCGCCTCCCAGACACGCAAATCCGCGCGCGTTAGCCAGTGCGCATCGGCTAGTTCGTCATCGGTCAGGTCGAGGGCATCATCGATGGCAATGGCTTCGAAACCGATCATCAAGGAACGCGGCAGCGGCCAAGGCTGGCTTTCAATATAACGAATATCAGTGACCCGGACGCCGGCCTCTTCGAACATTTCCCGTTCAACTGTTTGCTCCAGGCTTTCGCCGGGTTCGGTGAACCCTGCCAAAACTGAATAGCGTCCTTCTGGCCAATTGGCTTGTCGTGCCAGCAAAATTCGATCTTTGGCGGGATCCCCAGTGGGGTCTTTGTGAATGATCCGAACGATCACAGCGGGATCGATACGGGGGAAGTGATCGCGAGCGCAATCATTGTTTAAGCAGCGCCGCACGTGACCGGCCTCCCGCACGGCGGTTTCTGAACCACACAGTGAGCAAAACCGTGTTTCTGAATGCCAATGATCAAGGGCGCAAGCATAGGCGGCGATGCTGGCATCAGATCCAGGTAGGGCTGCGCCGATGGTGCGCAAGTCATAAAAAGCGGCATCTGGATAATCGAAACTGGCGACTGATTTGCTATCGGGTCGCAAACAAATAGTCGCGACATCGTTTTCATCCAAGCCCAGCAAAATCGACTGGGAAAACACGTTTACTACGTCAAAAGGCAGCGCGTTTCGCGTCAGCGTCGCGGCAATGGGTTGGTTGTCGTAGTCGCTGCGCATTAACAGGGTTCGTTCATAAACAACGACGAACTGCGTTGCTGGATCATGAAACTTATCGCTCAGCCACGCGTCATCGTGTCGCCGATGAGCCGAACGATCGAGGGCGGGGTGAGTGAACGTTAGGGGCGTGCGCATGGCCGCACCCTGGCAATCCGTTTGGGCATCGTCAACCGTGCCGATTCTGGGGCCACTTTTTTCCATGGCGCCACTGGCGGGACACTGTTAATTTTAGGCGATTCGTATGATCTGAGGGTGAAATTATAGTGATGCGTAAGCGTCCTTTTTCTAGCGCAAAAACGGTGGCAAAAGTGTTTGGTGCGGCTGTTTTGGCTGTCGGACTTGGTGCGTGCGAGTCTGTCCGTGAGTTCACGAACACTTATGGCATTGGCGATTGGGGTATACTGATTGACGAAAATGTTTGCTCTGAAGCAACGGACCGCGTGTTAGCGGGCATCGACTTTTCAGAAGCCAAAGTGATCGATATTCGCGTTCGCAATGAAGAATTCACACCAATGATTATAGAATTGACACAGAATCGCCCCTATATTCTTCGAATCTCAAATCGGGATAACGAAGAGCGTTTGTTTGCGGCAAAAGAATTTTTACGTAACTCTGCGGTTTCTGCGGTTGCGATCGACAATGAATTGCTGGCAGAGCCATGCCGGTCGATTTACAAGTTGCGCGACAAGCAGACCTTGGAAATTCAGCTATTCACGTTGAATGACGGCCATTATGAATTCCATGATTCGTCAAATATTTTGCCGTTTGCTGTGCCGACCGGTGCCGCAGGCATCATCAACGTCGAAATGTCACCGTCTTAAGGTCCTTTCTTTGATGATTGTGGATTCTCTTGTCTTGCCAGTTGGCGGGGGCGATTTGCTATACTCGTTCTGGGAGGCTGGCGACGGACGGATTCCTCGCCAACCCGGTCAGGTCCGAAAGGAAGCAGCCGTAACGAGTTTTGATTCGGGTCGTTGTCAGTCTCCTTTTCTCATTGTCTGGATTCTTTTGAACCAAGAGGCGGCGGACGCAAGGTTATGAGCGACACACCCACCGCCGACACACCTTCGTCCGCACCCGAAGCCGAATATCGGGTCCTGGCGAGAAAGTACCGCCCTTCCACATTTGCCGATCTCATTGGCCAAGAAGCCATGGTTCGCACCCTGACAAACGCGATTGCAGCGGGTCGGGTTGCGCATGCCTTTTTGCTGACCGGTGTACGCGGCGTTGGCAAAACCACTACAGCCCGAATTTTGGCGCGCGGCATGAATTGCACGGGTCCGAATGACGAGCCCGATTATGGCCCAACAACAGACCCCTGCGGCGTATGTGCAGCGTGTATCTCAATCGCTGATGATCGCAACGTTGATGTCATTGAAATGGATGCGGCGAGCCGCACCGGCGTCGATGACATCCGCGAGATCATTGATGGGGTTCGCTATCGCCCAACGATGGCGCGGTATAAAGTCTATATCATTGACGAAGTTCACATGCTGTCGAAAAACGCTTTCAATGCGTTGCTGAAAACGCTGGAAGAACCACCGGCCCATGTGAAGTTTATTTTTGCGACGACCGAACTGCGGAAAATTCCGGTCACGGTACTCTCGCGCTGCCAGCGGTTTGATTTGCGCCGGTTGGATGCAGAAACGCTGATTGCGCATTTTGGCAAGATCGCAGGGCAAGAGAACGTATCTATCGAAGATGAGGCCTTGGCGTTGGTTGCCCGTGCTGCGGATGGTTCCGTGCGGGACGGTCTTAGCTTGCTCGATCAAGCCATTGCCACGGCTGCTGGCCCCGTCACCGGTGAAATGGTGCGCGGCATGTTGGGCTTGGCAGACCGCAGCATCACACTTGATATCTTCGAAGCCGTCATGAAAGGGGATGCACCGTTGGTGTTGTCCTTGGCCGAGGGCCAACATGGTGCGGGCGCAGAACCGGCACAAATTGTAGAAGACTTATTGTCATTGTCTCATTGGGTGACCCGAATCAAGGTTTCAAAAGCAACCTTGGACCGCGCAACCGTAAGCGAGACGGACCGTGCCCGTGGTCTGGCGATGGCAGAGGCTTTGTCGATGGCCGCGCTTAGCCGGGCTTGGCAAATCCTGCTAAAAGGGTTGAGCGAAGTGAAACAGGCCCCGAACGCTGTCCAGGCGTTTGAAATGGTCATGGTTCGCTTGGCTTATGCGTCATCGCTGCCGACGCCCACGGATGCGATTAAGATGATTGTTGATGGCGGTGCGCCTGCCAGAGGAACAGCACAACAGACATCAGCACCCCAGTCATCGGGCGGGCCGACGACAGCCTTGCGGGCAATTTCAGGGGGGGGTGTTGCTGTGGTGCCACAGCCTGCTGTAGCGCCACAGCCCGCTGCGGCAGCGCAGCTTATCGAGTCACCAGAAACGATTGAAGTTGTCGCCCTGCCCGAACCAGACACGCAGGATGAACCGACACCAGAACCACCTGCCACCTATGAAGACTTGGTGACCCACGTCGCGGAAAGCCGGGACATGATGTTGCATGCGTTTTTGGCGAACGAAGTTGGCTTGGTTACCTACCAGCCGGGAATGTTGGAAATTCATGTGCCCGACGAATCAAACCGCGAGGGCATTATGCGGCTGCAATCGTTCATGCAGACGGTGCCGGGCGGCCCATGGTCTGTCGTGTTTTCAACCGCACCAGGGGCAGCATCGCTACGGGATCAGAAAATTTCACGCCGGGGCGATGCGGCCAAAGCGGCGATGGATAACCCAACCATCAAAGCGGTTTTTGATCACTTCCCCGAAGCGGTCATCGAATCGGTCCGACTGCCCGGCGAGGCAGACGAATAGGTTCTTAGTCTTCAAACAAAAAAGTATTGTTCGCGGCAATGCCCCAGGCATCCATGAACTGCCTCAGGTGCGGGCGGGCTTCGCCCTCTTGTTCGATCAGCGTGATGATATCGGCAATGGCGCGATTATAGCCTGCGCGCGATGTGCGGCCCGCGTGCAGTTGATGACGCAGATAAATCAGATACGTGTTCAAAACGTCGGTTTCGCAATAATCGCGAATCGCATCAATATGGCCCGCATCATACAAATCGGTAACGTCGCCACCGCTGACGTCGATCTTGCCTGGTAAGCCGAAGGCGGCGCAAATTTCGTTCATCTTGACCCGTGCTGATGCGCCGTAGTCCGATAAAACCTCGGCCAGATCGCAATGCCAATTCGGCGCATAACGCGATGAATAGTTTTCCCACTTGTTGGTGACGTCATGCAAAAGTGGCGCTTGAACGCCGTGAACCATCGCCCGGTATTTCAAGACGGGCAGATCAAATCCACGTCCGTTGAAGCTGACCAAGCGCGGCTTGATGCGCTGAAAATGCTGAAAAAAGCCCTGCAACAAGCGCTTTTCATTCATATCTGCGGTGCCGCCTGTTCGCAGTTCGCGCAGATAGTAATTTTCAAAACCATCCTCGAATTCGATCTCTGCTTCTAAGAAACTGATTGCGACAACGCGGTGAAAAGGCTGGCGGGGAAATGTATTTCTGCCGCTGGTGACCTCTAGGTGATAGGCTTCCAGCGCGGCGCGGCGTATGTCCACATCGGGGTCGGTCTCGCCGGTCAGGGCTGGAACGACGTCCGTGTCCGGTATGGTTTCGATATCGAAGACAAACAATGTGTTCATCGGCATGACTTGACCCTTTGCCCCTGGTATACAGCCTCATCGATACGCCATGAGACCCCGATCAGGAAAGGCCCTTTGCTTATGAAAAATTTCGGTAACATGTTAAAACAAGCCCAGCAGATGCAGTCCAAGATGGCTGAGATGCAAGAAAAGTTGTCTGAGGCAGAAGTCACCGGTGAAGCTGGGGCCGGGATGGTTAAGGTGACGCTATCGGGAAAATCTGAGCTGCGTGGGCTGACGATTGATCCAACATTAATGGCCGATGGTGATGCAGAAATTGTGCAAGACCTAGTGATGGCCGCCCATCAAGATGCCCGAACAAAGGTCGAAGCCATGATGGCGGAAACCATGCAAGAGGTGACCGGTGGCATGCAGTTGCCGCCAGGAATGCAGTTGCCTTTTTAAGCCGTAGGTATCTTGCTCGATGGCCGGTACGGAAATTGAAACCCTAATTAGATTGCTCGCTCGGTTGCCGGGCTTGGGGCCGCGGTCTGCGCGCCGGGCGGCGTTACAATTGCTGAAACGCAAGGAAAGCCTGCTTGGCCCGCTGACCAGCGCCATGACGGCGGCCAATGAGGCGATCCGTGTATGCTCAAAGTGCGGCAATTTGGATACGTCAGATCCCTGCGACATCTGCCATGACGGAAGGCGGGACGCGACGAAATTGTGCGTGGTTGAAGATGTTGCCGATGTCTGGGCCTTGGAGCGCACAGCCTTATACCGCGGCCGGTACCACGTGCTGGGTGGGGTATTGTCTGCCTTAGACGGTATTGGGCCTGATGATTTGGGTTTGCCGAAATTGGTGCGCCGGGTGGAAATTGATGAGGTGTCAGAAGTTATTCTGGCCCTAGGCGCAACGGTTGATGGTCAAACCACGGCGCATGTGATTGCTGATTTGTTGGCGGAGTCCGGCTGTGTTGTCAGCGGTTTAGCCCACGGCGTTCCCGTTGGTGGTGAACTGGATTACTTAGATGATGGCACCCTTGCTGCGGCCCTGAATGCCCGCCGCCCGGTTGGGACCTAATCCCACTCTCACCAAATTACTGCCGTGCTACAGCCATAATCAGCGCTAAACTAAGATCATCAATTAATCCCATAAGGATTTTATCATGCGTACCCTTGCCGCCGCTGTTGTCGTCTCTCTGATCTCTTTTGGGTCCGCCATCGCGACAGAAGGTCGTATCCCTGTCGAGAACCGCGAAACGCTGTCGCTAACAATTTACGCCGATGGCCGGGGCGCTGTATCGGAAACCCGACGGTTTGAGACATTGGCTGGAACCCACCCTTATGCCATCGAAGGCATCAGCCGCGCGCTGGTATCGGGTAGTTTACGGATTGGGGGATCGGGGCTTTCCGTGTTTGAGACGACCTACGCCTTCGACCTGCTGACGCCCCAAGCCATCTTGAATGCATCGGTTGGTAAGACCGTAGGCGTCGTGCGAACCCACCCAACGACAGGTGAGGAAAGCATCGTTCCGGCGCTTGTGTTGTCGACGCAAGGCGGTGTTGTTCTGAAGATTGGGAACAAGATTGAAACCGGTTTGCCGGGCCGCTTGGTTTTTGATGATCTGCCCGCGGGCCTTCGCCCGCGTCCGGCGGTCATCGCAGAAATTGCGACGGGTGGCACCAACGCAGTTTTGAACGCGCAATACCTAACGGGTGGCCTGACGTGGTCGGCAGATTACACGGCGCTTTGGGATGAGAAAGCGAGCACGATCAATTTAGATGCTTGGGCAACGGTCACGAACACGACCGGCACAGATTTCTCACGGGCGAAACTGGCCTTGGTCGCCGGGCAACCGAACCGGGTTCATGTGCCGCAACCCATGCGCCAAGAAACGATGATAAAAACCATGGCGATGGCCGCTGATGCCCCCATGGGTGCCGCGCCACCGGTTCGTGAAGCATTGGCAGGATTGCATCTGTACGCCGTGCCCCGCCCCGTTGATTTGCCAGACCGACAAACCAAACAAATTGCGCTGTTATCGCGCCCCGATTTAGCGGTCGAGCGGCGTCATGTCTTTGATGGCTCACCGTTTGTTCATGGTCCAGCGCGCGGTGCGAAAGGCAATGCAGCGCACGCCGAGCTTCGTCTGGCCTTCACGAATGCTGAGACGGGCGAACCCTTACCCGGCGGCGTTGTTCGTGTGTTCAAAAAAGATACATCGGGTGAGGCTCGCTTTGTTGGCGAGGATCGCTTGGGCCACATTCCCGCTGGAGAGAAATCGCGGCTGCACCTAGGGCAGGTGTTTGACGTTACCTTGCGGCGCGAACAAACGTCCTTTGAGAAACTTGATTTCACCCGCAACGCCACCCGGACATCGCAGAAACTAATGATCCGCAATGCCGGTGATGATGATGTGTTGGTCCGCATCAACGAGCGCATCCCCGGCGACTGGACGATCACCGACGAAAGCATCAACCATAAAAGAATAGATGGCGCTGCGCAGTGGATCGTCCCCGTCGAGGCAAACGGCGACGTTACGCTGACTTATTCTGTAGAGGTGAAGTTCTAAACCAAAACGAGTTAGCCAATCAGGCCAATAATCGCTCCGGTCATGCAGGTTGCGAGCGTGCCCGATATGATGGAGCGCGGACCCAGCGCAATAATTTCTGCGCGGCGTTCAGGAGCCATGGTCGTAAGGCCGCCAATCATGATCCCTAGGCTGCCTGGATTGGCAAATCCGCACAGCGCATAGGTGAGGATCATGGCCGAGCGATCAGAGAGTTGATCGGCGGGCGTCGCCGCAAGGCTGAGATACGCGATGAATTCGTTCAGCACGGTTTTAAGGCCGATGAGACTGCCAGCCGTTGCCGCCTCGGCCCACGGAATTCCCATCAACCAAGCAACCGGCGCGAACAACCAACCAAACACGCGTTCCAGCGTTATGGGTGCACCGGCCAAATCAGGAAATAGACTCAATATCCCATTTGCCAAGCTGACCAGTGCGACAAAAACTACCAAAAGTGCAATCACACTGATCAGCAACTTGGCTCCATCCAGGGTCCCTTGGGTAATGGCTTCCATGGCAGAGCGTGACTCCACCGCTGCAATTTCGATTTGTTCATCTGTGGTGCCGACACTATCCTCTGGGTCCTCTGGAACCATAAGCCGCGCGATCAAGACGGCGGCGGGAACGCTCATGATCGAGGCTGTCAAAATATGGCCGAGGGCATCGGGTACGCGGGGGCCAACCAGTTGCGCATACAAAACCAAGACTGTTCCGGCGATGGTCGCCATGCCGACGGTCATCACCATGAACAATTCACTGCGAGATAATCGGGCAAGGTAGGGGCGGATCAACAGCGGCGCTTCGACCATGCCGACAAAAACATTCGCCGCCGCAGAGACACTGACGGCCCCACCAAGCCCCATGGTGCGCTGGAATACCCAGGCAAAAGCCTGAACGACCTTTTGCAGAATACCCCAATGAAACAACAGCGCTGAGAGCGCACTGATGATCAGAATGATGGGAAGCGCCTGGAATGCCAAAACGAATGATGCACCGGGAAATGGTTCTGCGAAGGGCAGATCGCCACCGCCTAAATAGCCAAACACCATGCTGGTGCCCGCTTTGGTCGCCGTCGTTAAGGCATCGACCAGTGTATTCAGGGTAAAAACGACATCACGCACGCCATCGATCTTCAAAAAAACCAAGGCCACAACCATTTGCAGAGCCAACCCGACACCAATGGTCCTCAATAAGGGCAAGGTGCTAAGACGGGCCGAACCAGCCATCGCCCAGGCAAATAAGGGGAAGGCGGCAAGGCCAAGCGCGGCCTGAAATGTAAGACTCATGGGTGAGCTCGCTTGACCGGTCGGCTTGTCCGTCCTATCTGCACATGAAGACACATTCCACTTTATCCACGTAAGGCTTATTATGGCTCGTTTGCCCATCATCGTTGCCCCAGACCCGTTTCTCAAGCAAGTCGCAAAACCTGTTGACGGCGTTGACGACACCATCCGCACCCTGATGGATGACATGCTTGAAACCATGTATGACGCCAATGGTATTGGGTTGGCCGCGCCGCAGGTTGGTATCTCACAACGCGTGATCGTTTTGGATGTCGCCCCGAAGGATGAAAAGCCCGAACCAATCAAAATGGCGAACCCAGAAATCATCGAAGCGTCTGATGATGTTGCGGCCTACGAAGAAGGCTGCCTCTCATTACCGGAACAATATGCGCCCGTTGTTCGGCCCAAGGTCGTGACCATTGCGTATCTGGATGAAAACGACACGGCGCAAGAAATCAAAGTCGACGGATTGTTTGGGACCTGTATCCAACACGAGATCGACCATTTAGATGGTATCTTGTTCGTTGATCATATCTCATCTCTGAAACGCAGCATGATCTTGCGGCGTTTGCGGAAATCAAAACGCCTGGAAGCTGACGCTTAGGGAAGACTTATGCGCATAGCCTTCATGGGCAGTCCTGATTTTTCGGTTCCAGCCCTAAAAGCTCTGGTCGCTGCTGGTCATGAGATTGCGTGTGTTTACAGCCAACCCCCCAGGCCTGCGGGGCGAGGGCAGGCTGAACGCCGCTCTGCGGTGCACAATGCTGCCGTTGAGTTAGATTTACCCGTTCGCACGCCCGTCTCAATGCGTGATACATCAGAAGTCGCCGCGTTCTCAGCCCTGAATTTGGATGCCTGTGTTGTTGTCGCGTTTGGACAAATTTTGCCCAAAGCAGTTTTGGATGCGCCAAAACGGGGGTGCCTGAACATTCATGCCTCGCTTTTGCCGCGCTGGCGGGGTGCCGCCCCCATTCACCGCGCCATTGAAGCCGGTGATACGGAAACCGGTGTGACCATCATGCAAATGGCAGAGGGCTTGGATACAGGACCGATGGTATCCAAACAAAGCATCCCCATCGCCCCGACTGATACGACCGGTGATCTCCATGACACGCTATCAAAGATGGGGGCTGAAATGATCGGTCCTGCCTTGTTGGCTGTGGCCGCCGATGGATCATCAATCACCACGCCGCAAGATGATGATCATGCGACCTACGCAAAGAAAATTGATAAGGCGGAATCGCGTCTAAATTTTGAGGAACCTGCGGTTACTTTGGAACGTAAAGTGCGGGCGCTTTCGCCCTGGCCCGGCGCTTGGTTCGAACGCGGCGACGATGACGGTAAAACACAACGGGTGAAGGTGATGTTAGCGACAACCGTTCCTGGGTATTCTTCGAAAGCAATTGGCACGATCTTAGATGACCATCTGACCATTCAAACGGCTGAGGGCGGTCTCCGACCTCTTCGGGTGCAACCCAGTGGCAAGGGGGTTATGGATGCCGCAGACTATTTGCGCGGAAAACCCGTGGCCATCGGTTCGTGCGTTGGAATGGCCGTTTAATTGATCGCAACAATCTTCGGTGCGTCGCGTTCGAATTTTTGCATGCGATCAATGCCTTGGCGCAATTCAGAATGGATAAATTCTGCGCGTTTTTGTGGCCCACCAAAATCGCGGTTTGGGAACATGCTGGCCCAGGCGTCCATTTTGACCGACAGCGCGCAAATCATACCGCCAATAGTGACGTGGTTGCCTTTGACCATGGATTCCACTTGGCGAAACCGTTGGGCAGAAATTTCGCTCCACATATTCTTTGATGACCGATCAAACACTTCAAATCGGCCTGTCACGTTGGCCATCAATTGGTTCAGCGTCATTTCCATATCATCGAATGTTTTCAGCAGAGATGGGTCGTTCTTGATTTGGTAGTTAGACCGCAAGTCACCCAGGGCCAGTGTGAAGTCAGTGACAATTGGTTCGATGGTATCAACGCAGCGGCGGAAGTAGCTTAACGACAAAAAAACGTCGCCATAATCTTGCAAAAATGCGGGAACTTCTTCTGGCATGATCCCCAACTTTGACGCCATGCGCTTTAGACGCTCCAAGGCTTTCTTCATATCAGGGCTTTGAAACAATTTAAGCACATCGTTGAAGTTTTCGACCTTCACCTCTGCGTCATCGCCATAGATTTGTAAGATCAAAGGGCGGGTGAACTCTGTCATATAAGACGTCAGCTGTTTGTTCATATCATCAGACAAGCGCAACGATTCGTGGTCTTCGACGTTGATACCCATTTTACGAAGTTGGATGCGCAGCGAATAAACATCAAAGCTTGGCAGATAGGCGACCTTGCGCATCATGAGATAGTCGTCGTTTTGCTCGGCATCTTCCCAAGCAAACTCTGTTGGCAGGTCAACGATATCGAGCTGGCCACTGCCGGCGTTCTCATCTTTGAACAGTTCCACAACACTTTGGAGGCGCGAATTCTTAATGAGCCTTGCTGACCGCAAGCCCGGTGTGTTCAGCGGCAGAATGGAAAGCGGTAAGATATGTAACGAATCTCTATCTGCATCTGTGATCGTGTCCGTATTGGCCATTGCCGATCCTAGGTCTAAAGTCGCGAGGGCCAGTGAACCTAAAACACTGCTCATTGGGTTACAATATCGTGAAAACCCCTATACGGGGGTTTGAGAATGTCGGAAACATCATTGAATGCCTCGTTATCGCCTCACGCTTGAGTATGACGGATCTGCTTTTGTCGGCTGGCAAAGACAGTCGAACGGATTAACGGTTCAGCAAGTGCTGGAAGAAGCCGTCGCCATATTTGATGAGCCGCCCGCACTGGTCTACGGCGCGGGCAGAACTGATGCTGGTGTTCATGCCCTGGCGCAGGTCGCCCATGTTGATCTGAAAACAGTCCATGATCCGGAAACGGTTCGTAATGCGATTAATTTTCATACCAAACCTCACCCGGTTGCGGTTCTCGCAGTTAACCGCGTCGCTGATGATTTTCATGCGCGGTATGATGCAATTTCCCGCCACTATCGGTATCGAATTTTGAATCGCCGCGCCCGCCCGGCACTCGAAGAGGGGCGCGTATGGTGGGTACCCCGCCGATTAGATGTTGAGGCGATGACGTCAGCGGCCCACCTCTTGGTCGGCGAGCATGATTTTACCAGCTTTCGGGCGACGCTATGCCAAGCAAAAACACCTGTTAAGACTTTGGATCAATTGGTTATTAGACAAGCTGGTGATTCAATTTCTATTGAAGTAAGTGCACGATCATTCCTGCACAACCAAGTGCGTATTATTGTCGGTAGCCTTAGCTGGGTTGGTGTTGGCAGGTGGTCCCGCGACGACCTGAAAGCCGCATTGGACGCTCGTGCGCGCGCCGCAGGGGGGCCAACAGCACCAGCCGAAGGGTTGTATCTTACCGGCGTTGATTACCCGGTTGATGAAACCGAGAAGAGTCATCAAGCGTGACAATTGTTGCAAATGGCCCCATTGCTGACACAGTTGTTGTGCGATAAGGACACATCATGGATCGTGTAGAAAACAATTCTGAACAATCGGAGCGTATCGCTCTTTCGTTGGGCGACGCGGATCGTGCGCAGGCAAGCTATGACCAACCGATGGAGTCCGGACCACCGAAACCAATTGTTGGCTGGATTGCCGTTGGTACAGGGCTTTTGAGCGTCTTTGTCAGTTTTATGTTTATCCCCTTTGCCTTTGCGTTTTCCGTTGCGTCGTTTTTTGTCGGTCAGGGGCGCTGGGGCATGGCCGGACTTGTCTTGACGGTTTTGGGCGTCGTCACGTCGGCAACAGTGGTTGCGATGCTTGGATTGGGGGCATTGTTTGCCCTGTTTGGAATGCCGATTTAGCGAGCGTACCCATAAACAGGATTCACGGTTCTGTTTTGAACTGTTCGCATGTTTTCTCAGCGAAATGGGTGTGAAAGCGAAAGTGGCTGTTTGGCCTTTTTATGTTCCTGTGTATTGGGGCGCTCGTCGTGCAGTCCAAGCCTCTAAACCTTCAAGGACGTCGTTGGTTGCGGCCATCCGTGCGAACTGTTCTCGCTCGATGAGCAGGCCTTCTTCAATCGTGGTATTGATGCCTCTGGTCACAGCAGTGATGATCCGCGATGCAGCGAGGGGAGAATGTTGAGTAATTCGTTCTGCCAATTCAAACGCGGCAGATAACAATTGGTCATGCGGCACAACCTTGTTAACCAATCCTATCTCGTAGGCCCGCTGAGGGGAGAACGTGTCCCCAGTCAGGAGAAGTTCCAGCGCCCGCTTGCGGCCAGCCAGCCGCGGCAATCGTTGAGTTCCGCCAAATGTAGGCGGAATCCCAATGTTGATTTCTGGTTTCGCAAATAGCGCTTTTTTGCTCGCTACGGCCAGATGAACAGCTTCGGTAATTTCGCATCCACCGCCGAAGGCAATGCCGTTGACGGCAGCGATGATTGGTTTTGGGAAGGATTCCAGCCGGGCCGTCATCGTCTGGCCGCGCTTGCAAAACTCTTTGACGGCAATGTCCACGCCAGCTTTAACGCTTCCAATGAATTCGTAGATATCACCACCGGCAGAAAACGCGCGATCACCTGCGCCTGTGAGAACAACGGCCCGGATGGTTGCGTTGTCTTCGATTGAATCCAGTACTCCAGCAACTTATCATTCGTCGCGTAGTTTAGGGCATTCAGTTTTTCAGGACGGTTTAGCGTGAGAAGGCAGATCGCCCCCTCTATTTCGTATTTTATTAGATCAGTCATTAAGGCCTCCATATAAGATTTTGAAGACCATACTGGGCAGCAAGATTGACGTACACTCACCGTTCAGTATACATAATTATGACTTTGCCAAACCGCCCCGCGAAAGACCGTATTTTGGATGCTGCAAACCGCCTTTTCTATAGCGAAGGTATTCGGGCAGTGGGTGTGGACGCCATTGCTGCGAAAGCCGGGACTACGAAGAAAACGCTCTACTACCATTTCAAGAGTAAGGATGACTTGATCGAAGCGTACCTTGTGTCGCGTGATCAGCCCAACCTGGCCCTTTTCAGGCAGTGGTTTGATGAGGCGGATGGTGTGCTTGCTGACAAGGTTGAGGCGATTTTTTTGAACTTGGCGCAATCCGCCCGTCACTCAAAATGGAAGGGCTGTGGTTTTCTACGAACCGCTGCCGAGCTTGCGAATATGCCGGGTCATCCGGCAATGAAAGTTGGCGCGGCGCACAAAAAGAAATTTGAGGCTTGGCTTTCACAAGTGTTCCAAGATCAGAAAATATCCAATCCAGAAGAGTTAGCCCGGCACATTGTCTTGCTGATGGATGGGGCTTTTTCAACTGTCCTTGTCCATCGTGATCCAGCGTATGTGGAATCTGCGGGGCGTGCGGCGAAGGAAATGGTCGCAAAAGCCTTGTGACGAAGAGCGAACCCTAGCAACATAGTGATCGCGTGTGGTTATGGTTCTGAAGTTCGTTTCGGTGTTTGCTGCAAATAATGTGGCGAACTTCAAATCCACCACCCTAGAGAACCACGTCTGCGGTAGCGCCGATCATCAAGGCCAAAAATAGATCAAACGCCGTTAATCCAACCGCCCATGACATTGGTATTTTCAGCGCGGATTTCAGAACAAATGCCTCAAAAGCTAAGGCCCACATGAGGGTCACAATGGTCAGAAGCATGGCGGCTTGCGGTGGAATCAATCCAATTAATCCTGCCAAAATAACCGGCAGATAGATCATGTTTTGAATTAACATTGACCAGTTATAGGCCGCAATAAAACGGAGATAGACGCTCTCTCGGCCTAACTGGCTGCACACACCAGCCATGATGACCGGGAATGCCGTCCAGCCGATGATATAAGCAATGACATCCACGGTGAGGTACTGAAAGAGGCCGGTCCCTTCCGCCAGAGTGGTTTCACCGACAGCAAAGTGCATAACGGAAACCAACAGCCACAGCGGCGCAATATAGATGGCTGCATAAAAAGACCGCCACGCAGCATCCGTCGTGTTGGCAAAGGCAGCCAATCCGGTCTCATCAAAACGCCCCAACCGCCACGCACCCGCGCACCAGACAGAAACCTCGACGGTATTCGGGGCCGACACGGGGCTACGACGCCTCGGCAAAATAGCGCCGAATGACGCCTTCATAGATCGCTGTCAGGGTATGAACATCGGCAACAGGAACATGTTCATCAACTTTATGGGCTGTGGCGTTCGTCAGACCACATTCGACCACAGGACACACATCTTTGATGAAGCGCGCATCTGATGTGCCGCCATCGGTTCGCAGTTCAGGTTCATATCCCGTGACGTCCTTGGTCGCGGCAGCGACGGCACCGCTGAGGAGGCCCGGCGGCGTCAAAAATGAGTCGCCGGAAACGCGTATTCTCAAATCGTAGGTTGTTGCGGTCTCGGTTGCGACACCATCAAACCGTTCGCGGATCAGCGTTTCCAGGCTTTCGCCCGTGTGGTTATCGTTAAATCGGATGTTAAACCGAGCAGAAGCATCTGCCGGAATCACGTTGGTTGTTTCATTGGCGACATCAATCGTGGTGATAACGGGCACCGATGGTGGAAAATGGTCTGATCCCGCGTCGAGCGGTTGGTCAATCAAGGCTGACACATAAGCCATAAGGGCGTGAATCGGGTTGTTGGCGAGCGCCGGGTAGGCCGAATGGCCTTGTGTGCCATGAACGGTTAACCAACCGTTGAGGCTGCCCCGTCGGCCAATTTTGATCACGTCACCAACCTTTGAGACACTGGTTGGCTCGCCAACAATGCAGGCGTCAATGCTTTGGTTGTTTTCAGCCATCCAGGTTAAGACTTTACGGGTCCCGTTGATGGCAGGGCCTTCTTCGTCGCCCGTAATCAAGAACCGAATTGATCCACAGTCTTGCCCAACACGGGAGACGGCGACAACAAAAGCCGCGATCGCGGCTTTCATGTCAGATGTGCCGCGCCCATAGAGAATGCCATCGCGAATTTCCGGTTGGAAAGGATCGCTTGCCCACTGGCTGATATCGCCCGGAGGCACGACATCCGTATGACCGGCAAAGCACAGAGCGGGGCCATTCGTGCCGCGCGATGCAAAAAGATTATCCACCGGTTCCGTGCCATCTTCTTCAAACCGCAATCGTTCACACTCAAACCCCAGGGCTGTCAACGCGCCGGTCAAAACGTCCAGTGCTCCGGCATCTGTTGGGGTCACGCTGGGGCAGCGCATCAAAGTGATGGCAAGGTCAACGGGATCAAGGTTTTGGGTCACAAAATTTAGGTCCGAAGCAGTTCATTGATGGATGTTTTTGCGCGTGTTTTTTCATCAACGCGCTTGACGATGACGGCGCAATAAAGGCTGGGGCCAGGAGAGCCATCTGGCAAGGGCTTGCCGGGCAAAGCCCCAGGCACAACGACAGAATAGGCTGGAACCCGTCCGATGTGAATTTCGCCCGTGTCTCGATCGACAATTTTGGTTGCCATGCCGATGTAAACGCCCATGGATAAAACCGCGCCTTCCTCGACAATAACGCCTTCGACCACTTCAGATCGGGCACCAATAAAGCAGTTGTCTTCGATGATGACGGGGCCAGCTTGTAAAGGCTCCAGAACCCCACCAATACCAACGCCGCCAGAAAGGTGAACGTTCTTGCCGATCTGGGCGCAGCTTCCAACGGTTGCCCAGGTATCAACCATGGTGCCGCTATCAACATAGGCGCCCAGATTGACGAAGGACGGCATCAAGACAACACCAGACCCGATGAAGGCAGAACGCCGCACAACCGACGTCGGAACTGCACGAAAACCAGCTTCGCGAAATTCTGCATCAGCCCATCCTTCGAACTTGGATGGGACTTTATCAAACCAGGTGGCACCGCCAGGCCCACCAGAGATTGGCGCCATATCGGCCAAGCGAAACGACAGTAGAACTGCTTTTTTCAGCCACTGGTTTACGTGCCAAGAACCATTCTTCTTTTCGGCAACGCGCATTTTGCCAGAATCGAGTCCAAGCAAAGCGGTCTCGACCGCATCACGAACCGCACCTGTGGTTGCGGGAGACAGCGAATCGCGGTCTTCCCAGGCGGTGTCTATGGTCGCTTCTAAGGTGGCTAAATCGGTCATGATGGTTTCTTTCATTTGGCAGTTTGCGGTATCAAAACCTGGCCAAGCCAGTCAATCAGGTCTTCGGTCACATGGTGTATGTAATCGGTGTTTTCATCAGCCTGTGACCAGGGCGTGTCGTTTCGCACCCATACCGTTGCCATACCAAGGGCTGCGGCGGGAACCAAGTTCTTCGCCATATCTTCAACCATCACGGCTTTGGTTGGGTTTACGTCCAAAGCCCTCAGCATCGTGTCATAAACGCTTGGGTCTGGCTTTGGAACGTAGTCGGACGCGACGATATCAAAGATTCCATCAAAATGATGGTCTATTCCAAGGCGTTGGGTGACGCGGTCAGCATGCGCGACAGATCCATTTGTGAAGATCACTTTTCGCCCTGGCAATGCCTCCAAATGCGCGCTTAGGGCCGGGGACGGCGGCACAGGCGTTACATCGATATCATGCACGTAGTCCAAGAAGCCCGCTGGATCGATGTCGTGAACGTCCATCAGACCCTTTAACGTTGTGCCGTGTTCGCGAAAATACTGTTTTTGTAACTTGTAGGCTTCGGCGTGCGGCAGATTAAGCGTTTCAGCAATAAAACCACACATGCGCCGGTCAACCTGATCGAACAAATTACTAGCTGCCGGATACAGGGTGTTATCCAAGTCAAAAACCCAGGTTTCGGCATTTACAAGCCGGTTCTGGCGGTTTGATTCTGTCAGGTCTAGGTCAGATTCTGTCATTGTCCGGCATGTTTGGCCGAGGTTAATGAAAAGTGCAACACTATGAGCAATTTCCATGCGTCTTGGGGCTGGTCGAAGCCCTATAAAATCCCTTATTGTGGGCGCATGATTGACGATAATGAATACATAGTCGAACAGGGTATTATCTGACGTGGACGACACATCAACAGATGGCGTCACAGACCTGTTGTCGGGATACGACGGTGCCGCGGTAATCGCTGATGTGTCAGGCAAGGTCGTGACCCGCACGGAAAAGGCTGCGGGCCTAGCGACTATTTTGGAACGATCTTTGGTTGACGGTTTGAACGCGCTTGTTTCAAAGAGTGCGACAGAGCGGGTTGTGGTTGGCGATATTTTTGAAATCCCGACCGAACGGGGCGTGGTGTCGTTAGATGTATGCGCGGTGCCGGTCCAGGGTGGTAACGGTGTTGGTCGAACGATGGTCATCAGCCGCGACTTAACGATGGAGCGAAACCTCCGAACAGCATTGGTTGAATCACGTCAGCGTTACAAGGATTTGGTCGAAATCAATGCAGATTTCGCCTGGGAAGTGGATGATAAAGGCCGGTTCATTTTCGTCTCGCCCAAAGGCGCGTTAGGTTTTGAAGCCAAGGACTTGGTCGATAAGCCAGCCATGAACTATGTCATTGATCCAGAGAGCTTGTCGCCGCTGCCCTTTATGGCCCAACGACCGCTGGAAAACATTGAAGTTTGGATGCGGAGTGTCGACGGAACACCGGTAACGTTGATGATAACCTGCCGCCCTTTACTTGATGACGAAGGAACATGGTTTGGCGTGCGCGGCGTTTGTCGAGACGTAACGGTTGAACGTGAGAGCGAAGCGGCCCTCGCTCGTTTACGTCGACGTGAACAAACGCTGAGTTATGTCGTTAGTGCTATCCGCGATGAATTACAGCCAGAGAACATGTTAGAGACGGCGGCGACAACGTCTTCGCGGGCCTTGGGCGCTGCGGGGGCCCGCGTATTCCGCGTTAATGATCATGGTGGCATGATGGTTGCTGCCGAATACGGGAATTTGGATGGCATTGAAGCCCTGACCGAGCATATGGCCGCGCTGCCAGCTGATGGGGATGCGGTCACCCTAGAGATAGGGGATTGGTCTGTCATATGTGTCACAACGGGTTATCGGCATAGTGTGAACGGCGCATTTGCCTTGTGGCGGGCAAAAGACCGCGATCCCTGGGATGATGACCACCGCATTTTACTGGCGGATATTGCCAACCAGTTGGGCATTGCAAACGAACAAGTGTCCAACCATGAACGCATATTGGCACTTTCCAGAACAGATAGTATGACCGGGCTCTTAAACCGTCGGGCCTTCTTTGAAGAAGAGCTTCCGCGTCGCATTGATCGGCTTTTGCGCAATAATCAATGTTCGACGCTTTTCTATGTCGACATGGATAATTTTAAGTTGGTGAACGATGTTAAAGGTCATCAGGCTGGTGACGAGGCCATAATGGTATTACGAGACATCCTGATGGAGCTTTCCAGGCCCGGTGACGTGATTGCTCGATTGGGCGGTGATGAATTTGCCATGTGGCTTGATAACATGACCATGGATGTGACCAAAACCAGGGCCAATCGTATCATTGACGTGAGCCAACGTCTGCGTCCTTATTCAGGATCGCAAGACAAGCCATTGGGCGTATCAGTTGGCGTTGCCCACTTTGATCCGAAGACCGGGGAACCGTTGAGCGCGTTGGTCGCGCGTGCGGACGAAGCCATGTACACGGTTAAGCGGAATAATAAAGGTGGCTACGCAATTGCGGAGCCACCCAAGAACATTCAGGACCCGTCGTAATGGGTATTAGAGATATCGCAAAATCACTAACCTATGACCAAGCAAAAGAATTAGCGAACACGTCCGATGTATCTGTTCGCCAGAAATTAGCCGCCCGAACGGACTTGCAGCCGGAAATCTTATATTTCTTGGCTGAAGACAACGACCCGAGCGTTCGGCGTAACGTTGCCAGAAACAGCCGTGCGCCGCGTCAGACCAATGATCTGTTCGTGCGTGATCATGACGAATCTGTGCGCGCGGGTCTGGCAGAAAAAGTCGCAAAGCTTGCGCCTGGCTTAGGCCGTTCAGACCGAACAAAAGTTCAACAATCAGCACTCGATTCTCTGGAACTTCTTGCCAAGGATCAGATGGTTGTTGTTCGGCAAGTCTTGTCGGAAGCCTTGAAGGATGTTGTCGACGCGCCAGCGGATATTATCCGCACCTTAGCATCAGATAAAATGATCGAGGTTTCGGGACCCATCCTTGAGAATTCACCGGTCCTAACCGATGAAGACCTTCTGAGCATTATCGATTCTCAGCCGTCTGCCGGTGCGATTGGTGCAATTTCGAAACGGTCTACGGTCTCAGAAACAGTCTCAGATGCTGTTGTTGGGTCGAACGATTCGGATGCCATTACGTCGCTTCTGATGAACAACAGCGCCCAAATTCGTGAAGAAACCTTGGATGATTTGATCGATCGAGCGCCAGACCATTCGCTGTGGCATAAGCCTTTGGTTGCCCGCCCGACGCTGCCTAAAGGCGCTGCCGAGCGAATGGCATCTTTTCTTGCTGATAATTTGTTAGAGACGTTGACATCTCGGGGTGATTTGGACGCAGAAACCCTGACAGCCCTTAAAGCGTCGGTTCAGTCTAGGCTGTCGGGTGGTGGTTCAGCGACCGTGGGTGATGCGCCGCAAGCCGTGCAAGATTTTCTCAATATGGATCCCCCAATTGAAATGGTTACGAACCTCTTCAAGAGAGGTCGCTTGGATCGCCAAGTCGTTGTGCGCGCGTTGCAATCGGCGGACCATTCTTTTGTCTTCGCCACATTGATTGTTCGATCTGACATTCAACAAGCTGTTGTTCGCAATATTTTTGAAGAACGTGATTCAAAGGCAATCTGCGCCTTATGCTGGCGTTGTAGCCTGCCAATGGAATTGGCTGTTACGATTCAAAAGCATATGGGGCGCATTGCCCCAAGCGAATTGGTTAACCCAGGTGCCGACGGAGATTACCCGATGGATGAGGGCGAAATGTCTTGGTTGCTAGATTTCCACGTCGGCATGGTTACGGCGTAACAGCGATATGGTGGGATTCCTTAAGTCACTATTTAGCGGTGGGAAAGGATCGGCACCGCCCGACCCTATTGATTATGCGCGCTCTAAGAAGCTTCTGGGGCAAGGCGAAGATGCCGAACGGGAAGAGGTTGCGGCGCATCCAGACGTCCGCCCAGAGATTCTCTATTACTTGGCAGAAGATCCGAACCCGCGGGTTCGTAAAGCCTTGGCGCGAAACAAAGCCACACCGCGTCAGGCTGACCTTATTCTTGCGGGCGACAAAGATGATGATGTTCGCGTCACCTTGGCCGAAAAAATTGCCCTTTTGGCCCCAGATTTGGACGCCGCCGCACGCGACAAAGTGAGCGAAGCAACGAGGCAGTCTTTAACCATGTTGGCCCGAGACGAAGCCGTTCGGGTTCGTCAGGTGATTTCAGAAACGTTGAAAGACGTGGTGAATGCGCCGCCGGATATCATTCGTGCGCTTGCGCGAGATTTAGAGATCGTTGTTGCCGGACCGATCTTAGAATTCTCGCCAGTTCTAACGAATAATGATCTTCTTGATATTATCCAAAATAACCCCATCGAAGGGGCGTTAGATCGAATTTCCCAGCGGGCTGCGGTGGATGGTGAGATTTCTGATGCCATTGTTGCGGCTGATAACGAAGGCGCGATTGCGCTTCTGTTGCAAAACGATGGTGCGCAAATTCGTGAAGAAACCTTGGATAAGGTTATCGACATGGCACCAGACGTGGAACGCTGGCATGTACCACTGGCATGCCGACCAAGCTTGCCACCCAGGGCGGCGAGCCGGGTCGCTCGGTTTGTTGCCGAGAACGTTATTGATTTGATGGTCAAGCGGCAGGATTTTGAATCGGATGATATCGAACAAATTCGATCTATTGTGAAACGCCGCTTGGACGAGGGTGATTTTAAGGGCAAGGCACCGCCAGAGCCGGAAAAATCTGACGAAGACACCCGCAAAGAAGTCATCGCTTTGGCAAAGCAATCGAAGTTGACAGACAGCCGTATTGCCGATGCCATTGATGCGGGCAATACAGCCTTTGTCATCGCCGCAATGGCGGAACGAACAGGCATGACGACCAAAGTCATTGAAACGGCGTTTGGTACCCCAAGTGCGAAGGGTTTGTGTGCTTTGGCGTGGAAAGCCCGCGCATCGGCATCTTTCGCGGAACGTTTACAAATAAAGATTGGTCACATACCACCAAAAGACGTGATTAAGGCCCTGGATAACGACTATTCAATGTCTTCTGAAGATCTACAGTGGCAGGTTGATTTTTTGATGGACTTGGCGAATCGCAAATAACGTCTCTCATTCTCAAACAGAAACGAGATATTTTTCATGGCCGATCCCGTTTCACAGAACTACTTTCCCCCAAAACCTGATGCCTCCTTAAAAGCCGCGTTGATTGCGGTTTCTGCGTTGTTGCTGAGTGTTGCTCTGCTGCTGGCCGGAAATGGCCTACAAGGAACCCTCATTCCCGTGCGTGGCAACATGGAATCGTTCGGTCGAATTGAGCTGGGCTTTCTTGGGACGGGCTATTTTATCGGCTTTGCTTTGGGCTGCCTTTTTGGCCCAGCCATACTCAGTCGGGCGGGCCACATTCGGGCTTTTATGGCGATGGCATCAATCGCGTCTGTCGTTGTTCTTATTCATGTGATTGTGATCGAACCCTTGATTTGGTCTTTCTTGCGCGGCGTGACCGGTTTTTGCTTTGCGATATTGTATGTGGTGATCGAGAGTTGGTTGAATGAAAAGTCGCCGAATGAGCATCGAGGCGCGGTTCTTTCCACCTACACCGTCATCAACCTAACAGTCATTACCATCGGTCAGTTGATGATTGGTCTTGCCGACCCAAAAGAATTTATCCTTTTTGCGGCAGCTTCCATTTTGGTGTCTCTTGCAGCTTTGCCCCTTGCGTTTACGGTCGCCGAGACACCCGCAGCCGTAACAAAAATTGCGTGGCCCAATATCATGAAGCTGTATCGCAACTCACCGGTTGGGGCTGGTGGGTGCTTGGCGGTTGGTATGGCCAATGGTGCCTTTTGGACGTTGGGTCCGGTCTTCGCCCAAGACTATAATCTGGATACAGTAATGATCGGAATGTTTATGAGTGCCGTGGTTGTTGGCGGAGCCGTCGCGCAGTGGCCCTTTGGCATTGCATCGGATCGGATGGATCGCCGTATTGTGATTATTGCGTCGTCTGGGCTTGCGATTGTCGCGGGCATCCTCATGACAGTCTTTGGCCAAAGCGATAGTGGGCGGTGGCTGCTGCCGCTGGGGGCCTTGTTTGGTGCGGGCGCGTTCCCGATTTATGCGCTGGTTGTGGCCCATGCAAACGATCATTCACCCCCATCGGAGATGATCGCTGTCTCAAGCGGCTTGCTGTTAATCTATGGTTTGGGTGCGGCGGTTGGGCCGCTGATTGCTGCGGGTATGGGGCAAATTGCCAATCAACCACTGTTGTTTGCTTATACGGCAGGTGTGCATGGATTGCTGGTGGCCTTTGTGGTGTGGCGGATGCGCAAACGCAGCATCGTCGATGAAAGTGAGCGCGTTGCTTTCCAAGACTCAGCCGTTGCGGCGCAGACGGTTTCGCCATTGGAAATGATCGATTCGAACCCCAATGATCAGCCTCCGTATCACGCCGAGACAACAGATGATGGGCAGCTTGCGCCACAAAAACCTGCGACTAATCCGCCCAAATAGCCGTCCCCGCACCATGAGACGTAAATAACTCCACCAATAGCGCGTGGGGCAGGCGTCCATCCAAGATAACCGCACCCCGCACGCCGGCTTCAACAGCGTCGATGCAGGTCTCGATTTTTGGGATCATACCGCCGGTGACGACACCATCGTCGATCAGCCGCCGGGCTTCAGAGACTGTTACGTCTTGAATAAGGTTGCCGTCGCCATCTAAGACACCTGCGACGTCTGTTAGCATCAACAGGCGCGACGCGCGCAAAGCACTGGCAATCGCCCCCGCAGCCGTGTCTGCATTGATGTTTAGGGTTTCACCACCACTGCCCAATCCAATCGGTGCGATCACGGGGGTAACATCAGACTTCTTGAAGAAATCCAAAACGTGTGTGTCGATCTCTGTCGGTTCGCCAACCAGCCCAAGGTCGAGAACCTTCTCAATGTTCGACTCAGGATCACGTTTTGTCCGTTGCAGCCTTTTAGCCCGCATCAGCGAGCCATCCTTGCCGGATAAACCCACGGCCAAGCCACCGGCTTCATTAATGCTGGCAACAATTTTTTTATTGATGGAACCACACAAAACCATCTCAACGATTTCAACCGTCGCTTCGTCGGTCACACGCAATCCATCAATGAATTCACTTTGGACGCCCAACCGCTTTAACATAGTGCCGATTTGTGGGCCGCCACCGTGCACCACAACCGGATTACCGCCGATCTGACGGAGCAACGCAATGTCGCGGGCAAACAGCTTTGCTGTTTCCGGATCCCCCATCGCATGCCCGCCGTACTTGATGACCAACGTGTTTCGGGCATGACGGCGCATGTACGGTAAGGCTTCAGACAGGACCTTTGCTTGCGCCAGCAGTTGTTCTGGGTCGGTTATTTTTGCACTGCCTCTGGGTGTATCAGGCATGGGTCATATCCTCTGTTCCACACAACACTTAGGTCGTCACCAAAGTTGCTAGGTCGGCTCGCAGCTCCGCAATGCCGTCGCCTTTTCGCGCACTGGTAATGGCCGGGTCTGGCATCGCCGCAGGGTGCTTTGCTAAGGCGGTTTTGACGTCTTCAATACAAGCCGTTCGCATAGCGCCCGTGACCTTGTCTGCTTTGGTTAGGACGACCTGAAAGACAACGGCGGAGGTGTCGAGCATCGCCATAATCTCATGGTCGGAGTCCTTTAGGCCGTGGCGGGCATCGATCAACACGCACGCCCGCCGCAGGTTAACGCGGCCTTTCAAATAGCGTTTCATCAAGCCAGTCCACGCGGCGATCTTGCCCTTTGACGCCCGCGCATATCCATAACCAGGCAAATCAGACAGCATCAGTTGGCCGCCTAAATCAAAGAAGTTGATCTGTTGCGTGCGCCCCGGTGTGTTCGAGGCCCGGGCCATATCTTTTTGATTGAGCAGTGCGTTAATCAACGATGATTTGCCGACATTTGATCGGCCAGCAAAGGCGATCTCTGGCAACGTGTCTTTTGGTAAATGTTCGTCGCGGGTTGCCCCCAAGACGAACGTGCACGACTGAGCAAACAGCACGCGTCCTGCCTCTAGCGCGGCATCATCAAATGGGTCGGGCATGACGCGCCCTCCGAAGATCGATCAGACCTTAACGCCCATGCGGCGCATAATGACCCATTGCTGTGCAATCGACAGGGTGTTGTTCCAAGCCCAGTAAACGACCAAACCGGCTGGGAAGCTGGCCAGCAAGAACATGAACATGAGTGGCATGTACAAGAAAATTTTTGCTTGCAATGGATCGGTTGGCTGCGGGTTCAGCTTTTGCTGCAAGAACATGGAAAGCCCCATCAACAACGGCCAGACACCAATCATCAGGAAGCTCGGCGGATCCCATGGAATTAGCCCGAACAGGTTGAAAATGGTGGTTGGGTCTGGTGCTGACAAATCTTGAATCCAACCAAAGAACGGTGCGTGGCGCATTTCGATGGTTACGAACAACACCTTATACAACGCGAAGAAAACAGGAATCTGAACCAAGATCGGCAGACAGCCAGACGCGGGATTGGCCCCTTCGCGTTTGTACAACGCCATCATTTCCTGGTTCAGCTTCATTTTATCGTCGCCGAGGCGCTCGCGCAGCTTCACCATTTCGGGCTGAAGTTTTTTCATCTTGCTCATCGACACATACGATTTATTGGCCAGCGGAAAGAAGACCAACTTGATCGCGACGGTTAGCAACAATATGGCGACGCCCAAGTTACCAACGTATGAGTTTATCCACAGCAAACCGTAGAACAGCGGCTTCGTCAGGAAGTAGAACCAGCCAAAATCAATCGACAGATCGAAGTTTGTAATACCGAGGCTTTCTTCGTACCCATCAATAACGTTGATCTCTTTGGCACCGGCAAAGAAGTGCGATGTCGTTTCGATCTGACTGCCTACAGCGACCGCAGCAGCGGGGGCGAGGTAGTCAACTTGATACCGATCAACGGGGCCATCCAGCGTGTGCAGAAAACGGCTACCGACTTGGCTTTTTTGATCGGGCACGAGCGCGGCAAGCCAATACTTGTCAGTGATCCCAATCCAGCCGCCGGTGCTGTCCTGGGTGATAGCGCCATCTTCTTGCAGATCGTCGTAGTCAATTTCTTCAAGCGTTTCATTAAAGACGCCAAGCAGCCCTTCGTGAAGGATATAAAACCCTGTCACTTCCGGCGTGCCGCGACGCGAGACAACACCATAGGTGTGCAAACCAAGGGCACGATCCGAACGGTTGATAACCCGCTGTGTGATCGAGAACATATAATTCTCATCAAGCGCGATGGTTTTTTCGAATGTGACGCCCTCTGGACTCACCCAACTCAGTGTTAACGGACGTTCTGGGGTTAAAAAATCTCTATCGGGTGTCCACACTGTATTGGCGTTCGGTAGCGTTACGCCTTCGGTGCCCTGTGACTTAACCCACCCGTGTTGAGCATAGTATGACTGGTTAGACCCTTTTGGCGCGAGCACCACAATCTCGGCACTATCCGGGTCCAGCGTTTCCCGGTAATCAATCAGCGTGAGGTCATCAATGACCGCACCGGTCAGAGCAATCGATCCATGCAAGCGCGCATTTTCGACCCGCACACGGGGGGTTTTCTCAAGCACAGCTTCGCGTGACAGACCAAGCAAATCTTCGACGGTCGCAGACGTTGTGCCAGGCACAGATGGCAATGTCACATCGCCACTTACCTGCGGGATCGCGCTGTCCGTTGCTGATTGGGGCTGTGCCGCACCATCCGTCGTTTGCGTCTGGCCTTGGGCATTTTCCGCGCCGGGTTCGGGTGTGTAAGCGTATTCAAAATAAAGTTGAGAGCCGATGAGAATGATGATCGACAGGACGATGGCCAGAATGATGTTCTTGTTGTCTGACATGGCGGGTCTCTGTCTTTCTCGTGGGCGGTGGGAAAAGGGTTATACGGCAGAAGTAGGGGTGTCGTGGTGGCAGGGTTTACCGGGCACTGGATCGTAACCACCATCGCACCACGGATGGCAGCGGGCGATGCGCCCCACCGTTAAAGTGGCACCCTTAGCAGCACCATGATCAATAAAGGCCTGGCGGGCGTAAGACGAGCACGATGGCTCAAACCGGCAAGATCCCGGTACCAATGATGCCAACGTTAATTGATACAAGCGAACGCCGCGCTCTAGCGCATGTGCAGCCAAAGACGAATGCTTTTCGGGCAACGAAGACGTCATCACTTGCTTTTTGTTCATCCTAGCCTCCTGCCTTTTTCAGGGCGCGGGACACATCTGCCACCAACGCCGTAAAAGGTCTGGTCAATGTATGAACGCGGCCAATCAAAACAATGTCCGCATCGCCATTTACCTGCGAGGGAATAACCATTTCTGCCGCCGCACGCAACCTGCGCTTCGCCCGATTGCGTTGAACGGCATTGCCGACCTTCTTCGAGACGGTAAAACCAACCCTGATATTGGCATCCTGGGTGGTGTTTTGGGCAGTATGCGCATGCGGTAGAACTTGCATCACCACCCCTCTTTCAACGGCTTTATGGCCTTTGCGGGCGGCCTGAAGAAAGTCTCTGCGTTGCTTAAGCCGAGTGATCGTGACAGCCATCGTGGCTCTCTCCTCGGCCGGAACACGGTAATGCTTGGTCGTCTTCGTAAACCAGCCGTTGGCCAGAAACTAGGCTGACAGGCGCTTACGGCCCTTGGCGCGACGGTTTGACAGGACACGACGGCCCCCAACGGTGGCCATACGGCTGCGAAACCCGTGGCGGCGTTTGCGGACCAGCTTGCTTGGTTGATACGTGCGTTTCACGGGACGACTCCAACTGTTATGTGCACCCCAGGGGCGCAAGACGTTCGAAGGAGCGGTTTCTAAGGGCTTGAGCGGGGGAAGTCAACGGGTCCGTGACATCAAAGCGCACTGTCCTCACGGAATCTTTATTGGTTGAAAGCCGTCCTTTGTTACTATGTCTCTGCCAGATCAACCAATCTCCCGAAAAAGGAACACGATAATGAGCGAGCGGATCGAAGCGGACATCTGCGTTATTGGCGCGGGTTCGGGGGGATTGTCGGTTGCGGCGGGGGCGTCCCAGATGGGAGCCGATACTGTTTTGATCGAACGTGGCAAAATGGGGGGTGACTGCCTTAACTATGGTTGTGTGCCATCAAAATCGTTACTGGCGGCTGGCCATGCGGCCCATACGGTGCGCACAGGGTCTGCGTTAGGTATTGAGGCGACCTTGGACGGCATTCGTGGCCCTGGCGTTTATGGGCATGTTCAAGGCGCGATCAACGCCATTGCCCCCAATGATTCAGTGGAACGTTTCACTGCCCTTGGTGTGCGCGTCATTGAAGATGATGCGCATTTCGTTGGGCCTAATGTGGTCAAAGCGGGTGATATCGAGATTAAAGCCCGCAGAATTGTCGTCGCGACGGGCTCCAGCGCGTTCGTGCCCCCCATTCCAGGCCTGGATACGGTGGATTATCTGACCAATGAGACTGTTTTTGCTCGCACCGAGCTACCGAAAAGCCTGATTGTTGTTGGCGCTGGGCCAATCGGCATTGAAATGGCGCAAGCCCATGCTCGATTGGGTGTTACGGTCACGGTCTTGGAAGCCATGAAGATGATGCCGCAAGACGATCCAGAACTGGTCGAGGTCGTTCGCAAAGCGGTCGTAGGTGAAGGTGTCGCCCTGCGCGAAGGCGCTGCGGTGACCAACGTTGCAAAGAGTAAGACGGGTGTTTCCGTGACCATCAAAACAGAAGGGGGCGAGGAAACGGTCGAGGCGTCTGATATTCTCATCGCAACCGGTCGCCGCCCGAACTTGGACGGTCTGAATCTCGAGGCCGCCGGTATTGCTTATGAACGCCGCGGCATCACCGTTGATGCGAGGATGCGGACGACAAACAAGAAGGTCTTTGCCATCGGTGACTGTGCGGGTGGGCTGCAATTTACCCACGTTGCCGGGTACCACGCGGGAATCGTCATCAAGAACGCCCTGTTCCGCTTGCCTGCCAAGGCAGACCATCGATTTGTTCCATGGGTGACGTATACGGATCCAGAGTTGGCGAATGTCGGTCTGAGCGAAGAAAAAGCTGTCGAACAGGAGGGCGTAAACGGCATTACGGTGTTGCGTTGGCCGTATCATGAAAATGACCGGGCTCAGGCGGAAGGCGCCACAGAAGGTTTCGTCAAAGTCATCACCACCAAAAAAGGGAAAATTCTTGGTGCGGCCATTGTTGGGAAAAATGCCGGCGAATTGATCTTGCCGTGGTGTCTGGCCTTGTCCCAAGGCATGAAAATTAGTGCAATGGCGACCGTCATCGCGCCGTATCCGACGCTCTCCGAGGTGTCGAAACGCGCAGCAGGCAGTTACTACACGCCGTCCTTGTTCAGTGAAAAGACAAAGAAAATTGTCAAATTTTTGTCTCGGTTCGGCTGATTAGATAGGTCATTCATTATGGCGGAGCCCGCCTCACCCGCAACGAAGGTGCCAGGATTTTCCAAAAGCCTATCGGCACGGCTGCTGATCCTGACGGTGTTTTTTGTTATGGTCGCAGAGGTGTTGATCTATGCCCCCTCTATTGCCCGGTTTCGAATGGATTATCTGCAAGACACGATATCGCGTGCGTATCTATCGATGATTGCCGTTGAAGCTGTCAGCGAGAGCCAACTGCTGATGGACCTGCAAACCGAACTTTTGTACCAGACAGACACTTACAGCATTTCAGTTAAGCGCGATGATCAGCGGATGTTGATGGTTGGCCACGACATGCCGCCCGACGTTGATTTAGCGGTTGATCTGCGGGAGCCGGGATTTATTGGCCCGATCATGGCCGCGTTCGATACACTTTTTCAAAATGAGAACAGGGTCCTCAGCGTTGCGGGGTTGGCCCCCAAAAGCCACTCCGTCATGGTTGAGGTCATTGTTGACGAAACACCGATGCGCCGCGCGATGGTTGATTTCTCAACACGCATTTTGAACCTTTCCCTCATTATTTCATTTTTTACCGCTGGATTGGTTTTTCTATCGCTGCGGTGGATGATGATCCGCCCATTGCAGCGCATCACTCGGCACATCGCGCGTTTTCGCGAAAGCCCCGAATCGCCTGTTTCGGCGGTCGCCAATGCCGGTCGGCAAGATGAAATTGGCGTGGCCGAACGCGAACTCTTGCTGATGCAAAATGAACTCCATGCGTCGTTACGCCAAAAAACAAGGTTGGCAACATTGGGTGCGGCTATGGCCAAGATCAACCATGACCTCAGAAATACACTGGCGACGGCTGTGTTGGCCTCTGACGCCCTTGCCGCCATTAAAGACCCAGAGGTGCAACGGGTAACGCCACGCCTGATGAAGGCCGTGGACCGCGCAGTGCGTCTTTGCAGTCAAACGCTGAATTTCGCCCGCGAAGTGGAACCGCCGTTTTGTCCCCAAACGATTGTACTTCGTGGTTTGACCGATGAAGTGTTCCAATCCGTCCTGCATCCAAATTTTGATCCTTTTGATGATTTAGCTTTTGAAGCCGATGGTCCATCCTTTGATGCCGTCAACGACATCGCAGCTGGTTTTACTGTCACGGGCGATAAGGATCAGTTGTTCCGAGGCCTCCATAACCTGATTGAAAATGCTGTGCAGGTCGGGGCGACTCAGGTTGCTGTATCAGCGCATGTCGCGGATGGCGTGGTTCATATCTTAGTCTCGGATAACGGCCCCGGTCTGAATGAGAAAGCGATCAAGAACATGTTCCAGCCGTTCGCTGGGTCATCGCGTGATGGTGGAACCGGCCTTGGTTTGGTGATTGTCCGCGATATTGCCCAGGCGCACCGGGGTCATATTCACGTCGCTAAGACAGGCCCGGACGGGACGATTTTTGATTTAGGGCTGCCCGCAAAAGGGTAGGGGCCGCCTAATAACCCAGGGCGAGGCCTTCGCGCCGTTTATCAACACCGCCTGCAAGCCCTTTGGGGATTGCCGCAATACCCTGTAGACCACTGGTCATGGGTCTAACAGTCACCTCATGGCCCATTCCGCGCAGTACGTCAGCGGCATCATCAAGGCCTCGATCGGCTTCAATCGCCGTTGACCCGCCCCGATTAACCACATGTGGAAGATCGATGGCCGCTTGGATATCCATCTTCCAATCCAGGACACCAAAGAGGGTTTTGGCGACAAAACCGATGATGCTAGAGCCACCCGGCGATCCAACGGCCAACTTAAAGGCACCATTTTCGTCAAATACCAAAGTGGGTGACATCGAGCTGCGCGGGCGCTTACCGCTGTCTACGCGGTTGGCCACGGCAAGGCCGTCGCGCATGGGTACAAAAGAAAAATCGGTCAGTTGATTGTTCAGAATCATGCCGCGCGCCATCAAGCGCGACCCAAACTGGGTTTCTACAGAGGCTGTCATCGACACGGCATTACCATCGGCGTCGACAACGCTCAGATGTGTTGTCGAAACGCCATGTTCAGGTGTTGGGCGTCCACCGGGTAGCAACGCAGAATCAGGGGTGCCCGGTTGAATGCCCGTATTGGCCTTTGTGGGATCAATCAAATAGGAGCGTGATTGAAGATAACCGTCGTCGAGCAACGCGACACCGGGCACGTCGACAAAATCACTGTCGGCCATATAAGCGTTCCGGTCCGCAAAAGCGATCCGACCGACTTCGGCGATCAGGTGCAAAGCCTTTGGCGACGCCGGGTCCATGGCACCTAGATCAAAGGGTCGCATCAAACCCAGCATCATCAGCGTGGTCAGGCCCCCGGACGAGGGCGGCCCCATCCCACAGACCGTGTGGCCGCGATAATCGGCACACACGGCGGGGCGTTTGATCGCTTTATAGGTCGCCATGTCCTGAACCGTCAGATCACCAGGGTTCTGCGATGCGCCTTGCACAGTCGCAACGATATCTGCGGCAATGGGACCTTGGTAAAAGGCGGCGGCACCTTGGGTTGCGATAACATGCAGGGTTGTTGCCAGTGTCGGGTTTTTGAGAATTTCTCCGACAGTCCGGGGAGAGCCGTTCTCTTTAAAAAAATATGCCTGAGTGTCAGCAAAGGTACCGAGGCGCTCATCCCCGGCAATTAAGGATGCCATGCGGGGTGAGATTGGGAATCCATCGCGCGCATAGCCGATGGCGTCTTCGAATAAATCCTGCCAGGGCAAGATGCCATGGTTGGAATGAGCCAGATCCAGCATGCGCAAGAGACCTGGAACGCCAACCGACAATCCGCCAACAACGGCATCGGGCCATGACATGGGTGATCCGTCTGGCTTTAAGAACCGGGTAGGGGTCGCGGCGGCTGGGGCGGTTTCGCGACCGTCATAGCTCTCGACGGCAGCTTTTGCGGCATCGAAGTGTAGCATAAACGCACCGCCACCAATCCCTGACGATTGCGGCTCAACCACGGATAAAACCATGGCCGCAGCAATCGCGGCATCAATGGCAGATCCCCCTTTCTGAAGCGTTTTTAGGGCGGCTTCCGACGCCAAAGGGTTAGCCGTGGCGACCATTGCCTTGGATGCAACGGTGGGGCCAACCGGGCGGATTTCAATGGCTTGCAACATGCGCTCGCTGAGCGTTGGCACAGGGTCCGCAGCGCTTGTGGGCAGGGCTTGCAGGGCGACCAAGGCTGATATGCTGAGAATTTGGAGTATTTGGATTTTTTGTATCATGGCCTCAGACTACAATTCTTGTGGCCGTGCGCAAGCTTCTGACGGCATGATCTCGACAGAAACGCACAGACCGCATAGGCTTTGAGCATGGAAAGCCTCACCACGCTATTTGATTGGGTTCGAGACCACCGTGTCGCCGTCATGATGGGACTGTTTGTGGGCATCTGCTATTGGGCGTTTCTACCCAGTCTTCGGCGCCGATGGCGCAAAAAATAGCCCAGCGTTCAAAGGACCCGCCCCGTCAATTGGTACTCGAACATTGTGTAATGGATGAGCATGTTGTGTGATAGGCTCCATCAATCCCACACCATAAAATAATCTGGAGATCATGATCGTGTCGACCCACAAGGCACCCTACAAACGCCGCATCACCGTGCCGCAGATCAGGTCAATGAAAGGCACAGAATCGCCGATTGTATGCCTGACCGCTTATACCTCACTGACCGCCCGCTGGTTGGATTCCCATGTTGATTTGCTGCTCGTCGGTGACTCGCTCGGCATGGTTATTTACGGCATGGAAAACACGCTGAGCGTGACACTCGACATGATGATTGCGCACGCTGCTGCGGTGCGGCGTGGGTCGGAGCGGGCCTGCTTAATTGTCGATATGCCCTTTGGCACATACGAAGAAAGCCCCGCCGTTGCTTTTCGCAATGCGGCCCGGATCATGAGCGAGAGCGGTGCATCAGGCGTTAAGATTGAGGGTGGCGTTGAGATGGCGCCAACCACCCGTTATCTGGTAGATCGCGGGATTCCCGTCATGGGACACGTCGGGCTGATGCCGCAATCCGTGAACGCTTCGGGTGGGTTTTCTGCGCGGGGTAAAACAGATTTAGATGCGCAACGTATTTTGGATGATGCTAAAGCGGTTGCTGACGCCGGCGCATTTTCAATTGTTGTTGAGGGAACGGTCGAGCCGCTTGCCCGTAAAGTAACAGCGGCCATTGACGTTCCAACAATTGGGATTGGGGCGTCTGCTGCCTGTGACGGTCAGATCCTTGTGACCGAGGACCTTGTTGGATTATTCATGGATTTCACCCCGAAATTTGTTAAACGCTATGCCACGCTGGGTGAGCAGATCGAAGATGCAGGACGTCGCTTCGCCGACGATGTTCGCGCCCGCCGGTTCCCGGCAGATGAGCATGTTTTTGCGATGAAACCAGCGAAAGCAGATGCATCTGATGTCTGAGCCCGTGATACCGATTGTTCGGTCTGTTGCTGACTTGCGGGCGCAGATGGCAACGCTCTGCGCGGCACAGGAAACCACGGCGCTGGTGCCGACAATGGGAGCGCTTCACGAAGGCCATCTTGATCTGATCCGTCAGGCCAAAGAAGTAGCAGACAGATGCGTTGTATCCATCTTCGTCAATCCAACACAGTTTGGGGAAAACGAAGATTTTGGCCAGTATCCCCGCAACGAGGCGCGTGATATTGCAGCCGCAAGCCTTGCCGGTGCCGATTTAATTTATGCTCCTGATGCCACTGAAATGTACCCCCCCGGTCATGTTACGCGGATTACGGTACCTGGCTTAGCGGATGTCTTGGAAGGTGAGCATCGCCCAGATTTTTTTACGGGCGTTGCGACTGTTGTCTCGAAGCTCCTGTTGCAGGTTTTACCGCATGTTGCGATCTTTGGTGAGAAGGACTTTCAGCAACTGCAAGTTATTCGGCGCATGGTGGCTGACCTGAATATTCCCGTTGCGATCCACGGCGCGCCAACGGTGCGTGAAGCAGACGGTTTGGCCCTGTCATCGCGCAATTCGTACTTGACGCCAGAGCAAAGGGTCATTGCGCCAATCTTGTTTAGAGCGCTCATCGAGGCCTCTCAGGCCTTTGAACAGGGTCTGAGCGCGGCCAACCTTGCGGGTAAAGTGTCAGATGCATTAGGTGCTGCGGGGTTCGAAAAGCCTGATTACGTTGCGTTCTGCCATGCTGAAACGTTGTCTATGGTGGAGACCTTTGCAGAGTTGAGCGGCCAGCCCGGACGAGTTGTGGCTGCGGTCCGATTGGGCCGCACACGTTTGATTGATAATGTTGCGGTTGGTTCGGTTACGTAAGCGTGAGGTCAGATACCGCCGGGATACTCAACGAGCATTTTCTACACTGCGTTTAGGCAGATTATGATGCTTTGATGTGTATCTTATAGTTTAAGGGACAACCTTTTGGGGATGATGGCACGACGCCAAGCGACGCGCGGGAAGAGACGACCTCATCGGTTGGTCGTTGCTGCATCTGCATCCCTGCTGACTTTTGTTGGTCTCGCTTCTGTGACGCCTGTAACCGGTGTCTGGGCAGATGATCCGATTACTCTTTTGGTTCATAATCGGCCACCATTATACGTCATTGATGGCGATACGGTGACTGGGTCTGTTGCAGCGCCTGCATTTCAGGCGTTTTTGTCCGCAGGCATTTCGGCAGAGTGGCAGGTTATGCCATCCAATAGACAGCTAAAAATAGTGAAAGATAACGCCAGCCGGGTGTGCGCCGTTGGATGGTTTCGAACGGTAGAGCGTGAAAAGTTTGCTCTGTTTACGAAGTCAATTTTCAAAGGCCAGCCCGAGGTGGCAATCATTCGATCAGATGATGCCCGTGTTTGGGGGCATCCCACGTTAACCAGCCTTTTTCTTGATGAGCGGCTTATTATGGGGCGGAAACTTGGCTATTTATACGGTGCGAAAATTGAGCGTTTTGCGGATGAGCATTCAACGCCCAGTGTAACAACGTCGCAGAACGCTGAAGGTATGGCGCGCATGTTGCTGAGTGGGCGTTTTGACTATTTTTTCTCTGACCCAGAAGAAGCAGACGTTTTGCTATCGGCAGATGAATTTGAACGGGCGAGCATCGCAAAAAAATCATTAAAGGATATGACACCTGGGAATGCCCGGCACATTATGTGCAGCCAGCAGGTTGGCCGGAACGTTATAAGCCGTTTGAATGCTGAGATATCTGCCATGCAAATTGCAACGGTTAACCCGTAAGGCAATCGCCGCAGAACGGCCCTTTATTTCGGGCAAACAGGTGTCAGCCCATTTACCCAGAGCAACCAGAACGCGTTTTAACGAACGTAAAGATGAACTTCGTTTGTGCTGGCAGATGTCAATGTGCGGCCAGAAACGGCAACCCGCGTTGGCGGCAAGCCCATTTCAACCAAAGACCGCAGGACGTTTTCCGCATGGCGCCGCGATTTTGTTGAATTCAAGGCAATCTTTGCTTCACCGCCCGTCGATGGTGCTACGGCAACAAGGTCGAACGTCGCATTTGGGCGGCCTTCCAACACTTTGCTTACCGCATTGTAAAGCGCTTGCTCATAGGGGACTTTGGTCCGGTCAAAGCGGATAACGACCAACGGTCGGCGCCCACCAATATCTGCTGGTGTGCCAGCCGTGGGGCCTGCGCGGCCGCCACCAGCACCGGCAAGTGCGGCGTTCATAAGGCTTGCGCCATAAATCTCACCGGTTTGGATGCCAGCAGCCAAGAGGTTGAGGTTTGACCGCTCTGTCGAGACGTAAGACGTCTGACGGCGAACATCTTCAGACAATTCTTTTTGCAAGCGTTCGACCAAAACAGCCGTCCGGTTTACTTCGTCTTCCAAGATGGCCAATTGCTGGTGATCTTCATCAACTGCACCGGAAACATTATAGGCGGCGTGCACGGATTCGTTCAGATAAGCCGAAAGTGTTGATCCACTGGCCACTGAATTCAGCAATTGATTCATTGAATCAATATCGCCGGCAAGACGGTCAAGATCACCTTGCGCGGACCCAAATTGCTGAATCAGAATGGGGTTGCCGGGTGTCGTGCCAACTTGCAGCCGCGCATTTACCGCAGCGACTGTGCCGTGATAACGCTGAGAATCTTCGACGACTTTCCCACGAAGACCTTGTAAGGCGGTGTTTTGCTCGATGATGGCGGTTTGCAGTCGTTGCAACTCTCCGCGCATTTCTTGAACCTTCTTACCGACGAAGGTTCCCGTGTTTACGCCCGGCGTCACACCCGTTGGCACAAATGAGCCACTGCCGAGGGTTGGTTGATTTGTTGGCAAAATCGGGGACGCAGCCTGTTGTTGGGCCGTTGGTTGAGGCGCGGAGGCAACTGTGGTCGCTGTTTCTCCAGCTGGATCTTCACCGGTCAACGAAGGCCACAAGGCCTCATCCGTGAATGAACATGCACTCAGCAGTAAGACCGATGCAGCACATGCCGTGCGCGCAATAGAACCATATCGCCGCAACACCACTGTTTGTCCATCTGGCGACCGGAGCACATGCCGACGGATCACGTTATTCTGAGCCATGAAACCGCTTCCCCTAAATACCGTCAGGCGCGAGCCCAACTGCCTTCCCCTGCTAGATGATGCGCAAACGCTTTGAGTGTTTTACCCCAAGCCGAGCGCACGAATCCACAGGCCCTTGTCCTATTATGGACCGTTAAATCCTTTTTATGAGGTAAATGAATGGAGTGCAATGGCTTATCTGTCTCAAAAAGTGTTCCTGCTGCGATCGAACAGTACCAGAAACGCCCTTAAAACAATATGAACAAGTTTCCGAAAAGGTGCCCTTGCGAGTGTAGCGTCAACCATGGTAGAAGCCGCGCCTCTGCTGACGATGGTTTTGGTTAGCAGCCCGCGCGCCCGTAGCTCAGCTGGATAGAGTACTTGACTACGAATCAAGGGGTCGGAGGTTCGAATCCTTCCGGGCGCGCCATTCCCCCTTCGGTCGAAAACCGCTTCCCAGTTTTGAGGATTTCCGAACTTTGTTCGATGGGGCGCGCCAATTTTCTATACCATTGGGTGCTCGGCCTTAAGTTATTCGCCGATAATCAGTGATTAGCTGGACGCCCGCATTAACCCATGGATTTCTGGCGGCTATGTTGGCGGTGGCGTCTTTCGAGGCGAACGCGCCGTAGGCCCTTGCCGCTGATCACTTTGATCTGGCGGTTTCCGGCTGAAAATCCGATTTCTGGACAGCCTCATCGCGTCGTTGCGCGCCGTTCATGGAAGATCAGTCGATCCATGTTGTAAGCCAAGTTGGCCAACGTCAGTTTGGCTTCGGCCCGCGTGATGCCCATGGTGCGGATGAACAACCCGAAGCGGTTCTTCTGGTGGGCGAAGACATGTCAACCCGCGCACGGATGGACGATTTCTTTGCATTGGCTTGGGCGGTTGCCTTCGGCATCGGCTTACCCACCGGCTTGCGGCGATGGATGCGGCTGATCCGCATGGGTGCCCGCCAACCATTTTTCGTTGCTTTGCGAACGATAAGCGCTGTCAGCCCAGACCTCGCCGGAGGTGTTGTCGCTCACCACATGCTTGAGTTGGCGGCCATCCGGCGCGGAGGCCGAGGTCACGGCCTGGCCCCGGATAAAGCCCATAGCGCCGGTCGATGCTGATGTGCGACTTATAGCCAAATACCGGCAGAGCGATCATCGGCAACGGCGTGCCGTCGGGCCGATGGCGCACTTTACCACCGATCTTCAGCGTCCAACGCGCGTCCACGTCCTTTTGCGCCGCTTTGTTGGGTTCATCGGGCCAGATCTCGGACGCGCTCTTGCCCGCCTTCACCGCTTCCTTCTCGGGATCGGTATTGCGCTGTTTGGGAGCCGGAATCAGGCTCGCATCGACAATCTGCCCCGACATTAGAATGTAGCCCTTCTTGTGCAGTTGCCAGTCGAACGCCTTCATCACCCGCTTCAGCGTGCCGGTCTCGGTTAACTTATTGCAAAACAACCGGATGGTGTTCTCGTCAGGCGTCGGTGCGCCCAGATCAAACTTGAGAAAGCGCATCCAAGACAGCCGGTCGCGGATCATGAACTCCATACGGGCGTCGCTCAGGTTGTGCTGGGCCTGAAGGATCAGAACCTTGAACATCGCCACGGGATCAAAAGGAGGGCGACCGCCCTTCGATCCATCGCCATAGCCCAACCCGTCTACCAGCCAGTCACGAAAATGTTCAAAATCCACGGTCGCATCGAAAACCTCCAGCGGATCACCGTCACGGCTCAGCGCTGCAAGGTGTTCTGAAAGGCCAAAAAAGCTCCGCTGTTCCATCTATCAATCTCCCTTGATCTGATGGAATCAGTGAATCACATAACGAGGCATCCTGGTAGGTTAATGCGGGCGTCCAGCTGCGAGTTTGACCATTGCAAAGTATATTGATCCGAGCTTGTCCCATATTGCTTCCTTCCATTCTAACGAAAGGATCATACCATCAAACCGTGGGATCAAACACCTAATGTCGGCCCTGGACGTCTGCGTTTAGGCTATCGAGCGTATCACAGACATGAGCCCAGAACTTCATGAGGTCCTTGTCTTCTATTTGCTGGGCCATCTGGCCACAGATGATGGCTGTTGCGTAGGCGTGAACGCCATACGTCTCGTACAGAGCTGCGCCGAAGGCTCGCGCGGTGTTAGGCTGACTCACGAGATAACCTTTCGTGCGCGGGTGATTGTACTTGTCGCGCCAATACGCATGCGATCACAATAATGGCAGCGCCGATAAGCGCAATTTCAGTGATATGTTCGCCAGAGGCGATCAGTAAACCTGTCGAAAACACAGGCGTTGCATAGCCAAGTGTTGCGAGTGACCCCGCTGTTCCGTGCTGCATGGCACGCGACCAAAGCGCATAACCCAAACCCATCGGGCCGATACCAAGGTATAAGCCAGCGGCCAAGTCGATTAGACTAACCGGCCCATGGTCGCCTGCGACCCACCATATGCACGCGCCTACCGCGCCAATGACTGCAGCGGGCAATAACAGACGCGCTGGGTCATTCGTGGTGCGCGAGATTAAAACTGAGTAAACCGCCATGCACACGGCCGACGCCGTCGCGGCCAGAAGGCCCACGAAGGCCTGACTAGTATCGGGCAGCGCGCCTCCGCCAATCAGTAGCAGAACACCGCAAAATCCCAATGCCGACGCTAAAAGGGACCGAATAGGCTTTCGTGTCATACCCAGCGCAACAACCAGTCCTGCAGTCAACAAGGGCCAAGCATAGGAGATCAGGTTGGCGACTGCGATCGGTGCTGTGGCGAATGCAATGTATTGAAATGTCACCGTACCAACTAATCCAACAATACCCAACGTATGGGCCGTTAGGCTCAATTGAACAAAACCAGTTCGCCGTCTCCACGCAAGCACGGCGAAAACGACGGCCGCACCGGCGAACTGTAGCGTCAGTATCTGAGCGACCGTCATATCAAACAAAGCGTATTTGGCGACCAAGGCATTCGTCGACCACAGTGTAACGGCCATGAGAGCAAAGACGGATGGATTCAGGATCATGGTATGCTTGGTGCGGCCTGGCTCGCTTGATATGTATCGAGCTGCCGACCGAAGGCCATCTCAACGTACTCCTCGACCCATGGTGCCGTGCGGTCGTTCCCGTTGTCCGCAGCAAGGTAAGCTAGCGTATTGTTATCGATATGCGCCATATCAACGGAATAGCTGTTCAGGTTCAAAGTTACTCGGTGCCCGTAGCGAACAGGATTCGTTCGGTGGCAAATTCCATGCAACTGCCCCAAGGTACTGTAACCCAATTTATGCTGCACGCGAATACACTGATCGGCAGGGAGTTCCTTGTTTTGAGCAACGCGTGCCATTCCTTCCTCACAGACGCCTCGATACACTTCAAGCTCACCACCGACAATTGGGTCACTGATCTCGAGGGGAATCAGTTCGGTAGCTGGTACACCGTCGTTGTGCCACGTGAGCGTACCGTCGTTTCCTGCGCTCATGAATGTCACCGTCGCGGCGATAACAGAGATTGGATACGGCTCAAGCCTTGTCCCTGCGAGATCGCTAAGGCGTTCTAGGCGCGCCGCGTCGTGAAGAAGCTCTCTAATTTCTGGAATATAAGCATCAGCATTTGGGATGTAGGTTAGATCAAGGTGCCGATGGATCGCGTGCTCAGCCTTGATCTCTTTCGCCTTTTTCAAGATTGTCTCTAATAAGGCAGGATTGTAATCATGAGGGGATTGCATAATCCCTAGATTGGAAAACTGAGTCGCCGATTCGTGACCTAGGATTGCACGGCGACTAAGGCATATTTCAATTTCTGACGAGTTGATGGTCATTCTATGCTCCAGCGCGGCATTTGGGATATGAATTTTGCACCCTTTCCGAGGCATACGAAAATCAGTATAACCGATGGCATCTTCAGAAATTCTGATAGTGGAAGCAGATGCAAACCGAAAACAACTTAAACTGGACAGCCCTAAGATACTTTGAGGCCGCTGCGCGGCTCGGTAACATGACGTTGGCTGCAGAAGAAGTACTTCGTACGCCTCATGCGATCAGCCAACAAATAAGGCCCTGGAAGAGAATCTTAGCTGTCGGCTGTTCAACCGTTCGAACAAGGGCGTGTCTTTAACGACAGCTGGCGAACATTACTACGCGCACGTCCGCACCGCCTTGGATACTGTCAGAGGTGCCGGCCATAACGTTGGACGCCATCGTCGTGAGTCAGTTCTCGCCATCAGCGTCCTTCCGACTTTTCTGAATCGTTGGCTTTCTCCGCGTCTTCGGCGTTTTACCGAAACCCACCCTCAGATTGAGCTTCATATCTGTGGCGAGTATCGATCAGTAGACTTCGGCAGCGAGGACGTCGACATGGCTGTGCGTTATGGCGATGGCGATTTCGAGGGTCTTCACTCCCGACTTCTGTTTCAAGAGACGAACACGCCTGTCTGTACGAACGAGACGTTGCAGAAGATGCTGGGCGAACGATCAATGGCTTCGCTGAGGCCTGAGGATATCGTCAAAATGCCGCTTCTCTTCTCCAGTACCTGTTCATTAAATTGGAATGAATGGTTTGTGTTCGCCGGCTGTCCCGATGTCGACACTGAGATTTCGAGCGTTCATTATGACAGCTGTATGGGCGCACTGAGTGGCGCCCGAGACGGAGTTGGGATTGCCGTTGCCAATGTTCCTTATGTCCAAAAAGAATTAGAGTCGGGACAACTGGTTGCCCCATTTGCAATTGTTCAACCGAAAAGGCAGGGCTGGTACATCGTTTTTCCGCCGGATAGTGAACAATTGGAGAAAGTCCAGGCCTTTGAAGCTTGGCTCTTGGAAGAGTCCGCGATCATGGCAATCGAAATCATGGCAGAACTCAGGTTTGGTAAACCCGCTGCTTGAACGGCATTATCTGAACTTTTCAAACACGTCTACGTTAAGACCGTTTAAACCGAGCCTTGAATGAGCGGGAGACGAACCTCTCGCCCGTGCGGGCCTGATAAGGCCCGCAGCAGACGGCGCAGCCGTCAATCCTACCGCACCAGCCAACAAATGACTGTGCACCTCTCCGCATTGGGCGCTGGTTTGCCTAAAGGATTGCGGGCAGTGTATTCTTAACTCCACAGGCTTGTGTCCCTTCGCCGATAGAGGAAGCATCCAAGTGGAACTAGGAATGCCTTTTGTTGTTGTCGTTATTGGATTGGGCCTTGTTGCTTGGGCCATGGTAGCGCGTCGGCGTTCGTTCCAAAAGAATCAGTTGTCAGAATCGCGGACAAAGAGCTTTAGAGAAGCGGTTCAGTTCGCGGGTGATCGGTTTTGGGAGATGGACACAGACCTGCGTTTCACGTGGGTCGAAGACCGCTCGGGGCTCGACCCAGGTTTGTGTGCTAAAAGTATCACGGGTAAAACGCGCTGGGAGGTTGCCGACGTTGACCCTCTAAGCGATCCTATTTGGCGCGACCACCGTGATGATTTGCTCGCCCATAGGCCCTTCTCAGATTTCACCTACTCCATTAAAAATCGAGATGGCGGCAGTTCGTGGTGGCGTGTCCGCGGAACCCCTATTTTTGACAGAGACGGACCGTTTGCCGGGTACAGAGGAATCGCCTCTAACGTAACAGAGACGATGGAGGCGATGAATGAGCTTCGTCAGACCGAACGGCGGTTTCGTCAAACAGAGCGCATCGCCCATCTTATTCACTGGACCATGGCGGATGATTTTGATGAATGGCGAACGGTGTCCAGCAATTGTGAAAGGCTGCTGGGTCTTAAGCCAGAACAGGTTTTGGGCAGCGTGACAACGTACACGTCGTGTATTCATGCAGATGACCGAGCGATTGTCAGAGATTTTTATCACTCTTTGACCAAGGAACCGCGGACTTACGATCTAGAATACCGATTTGTGCGTCCAGATGGGATGCTGCGTCATATCCGAGAGGTTGGCGAGCCCGTCTTCAATGCCGATGGATCACTGGAGTCCTATAACGGAACGACCCAAGACGTCACCGAACGGGCCATGGCGGAACATGCCGCCCAGCAAGCAAATCAGGCAAAATCGCAGTTTTTGGCAAATATGAGCCACGAGTTGCGAACACCCTTAAATTCGATCATCGGATTTTCTGAAATGATGTCGCAAGAGCCTTTTGGCCGATTGGGACACCCAAAATACAATGAATACTCATCATTCGTCCAAGATTCAGCCTATCATTTGTTGTCCATTATTAATGATATTCTTGATCTATCGAAAGTAGAGGCGGGGCAAGTTTATTTAAATGAAAGTGAGGTCGATGTTAGCTCTCTCGTTCATTCGGCCGTGACCCTTGTTTGGGGGCGAGCCGCTCATGCGAACCTTAAAATCATCGAAGATGTATCAGACGGATTGCCGATGATCTTTGTTGATGAGCGTTTGATGCGCCAGGCATTGGCAAATATTTTGATGAACGCTGTTAAGTTCTCTCCACAAGATGGACTTATCATTGTGCGTGCAATCTTGGCCAGCAATGGTGATCTATTGATCTCGGTTGAAGACCTCGGCGTCGGCATTCCAGAAGATAAATTTGATCTTGTTCTTCAACCCTTTGGTCAAGTGCGTAAATCTTCAGATAATGCCCATGAAGGAACGGGTCTTGGTCTACCGTTGTCCAAAGAATTTGTCGCCTTGCATGGCGGCTCGCTTACGCTAAGCAGTCAGTCGGGTGCGGGCACCACGGTGACAATTGCGCTGCCGGCATCACGGACCCTTCACTTGGAAAAGCAATGTGCATCCTAGTCACCTGAATCTAAAGTTCGGCTCATTTGGGACATCCGCTTTTCGCACTTCAGATTCGATCCGGACACGAGCAACATAGTGATCTCGTGTGGTTTTGGATTCGACGTTCCCTAAAGTGGTCGCCTCGAAAAATGCGGTGAACGTCGAATCCATCACACGAGGCGCGGCTATTTTTCTGATTTTCCACAGACTGTGGATACAAACTGAGTGACTTTTACCACTTTAAAGTGATATTAGTATTCATTCTGGATTCTTGAGGGATTGCCGGGCTGGCTGATGCGGGTCGAGTTGCGACGTGCAAAAAATAAATGTCAGGTGACGGCTCGGCGGGAGAGTGTATTTGGTAGCTGTAATGCTAGAGGCGAGCAGTTCGACTGGCTCGTATAGTTTCCATTTGTCACCGCGTAGCGGTGACAATAAGAAGCACCTTTCGATCGTGGGATCAGAATACTCTGTATCGGATTCTTCGGCAGGTCGCCCCAGCCAAACTGACACTGTATTACAGTATTGGCTTTCATGCCGCCGAGGCGCACGACCTCCCCGGTGGTCGGACATCAATTTGATGCGGATCTATCAACAAGCACCGTACATACTGGTCAAAGATAGATTGATTGACCCGTCAACGGGTGCTGTTGACTTCGTAAACCGTTTCTTTGGCACAGGCATTGCCCGAACAATCGGTATAGATCTGACACGAAGAACGTTTCGCGAAACATATACGTCTGATGCTGCCGATACATTTGTTGGCTTTTTTGATCAGGTTGCGAATGGCATCACGCCCGTTTACGCAGATGGGACGTGCTGTTTGGCTGACAACGATCCTTTGACCTATGTTGGCTTGTATCTTCCGTTATTGGATGATCAGGATCAGCCAGCCCATGTCATGAGTATTATTGACTTCACGATGGGCTAGTGTCCCGAATCTGAAGTTCGTATCATTTGGGACATCCGCTTTTCGAACGTCAGATTCGATCCGGACACTAGCAACATATTGATTTCGTGTGGTTTTGGATTCGAAGTTCCCTAAAGTGGCCGCCTCAAAAAATGCGGTGAATTTCGAATCCACCACACTAGCATTCGCCGCAGTAGGTTTCGCGAGCGGCCCCCCCAATATGCGTGCTATGGCAGCGCATGAACTTATCTGAACACCCTACGCCGAAATCGACCAGACCCGTTGCAACAACAACGGCGAGAGATGGTGTTCATGATGCTTCACCGGCGCTCCAACATCTGCCTTTAAAGGGCGCCATTTTCATCACCCTCGCGATGGTTTGTGCGGTTGGCATTGATGTGAATGCGAACCTTCTTGTTGATCACTATCCAATTCATCAAGTGATCTTGTTTCGCGGTGTGTTCTCTATCTTGCCCGTGGTTATCTTGGTTTTTACGACGGGTGGTGTCAGCACGTTGCGGGTTGGCGCATGGACGCCTCATGTCTTGCGGGCGATCTTTTCCATCGGTGCGATGATCTTCTTTTTCCTAAGCCTGCGTTACATGACGTTGGCCGATTCAACCGCTATTGCGATGGCAGCGCCGCTGTTTATCACGGTGCTATCGATCCCAATTTTAGGTGAAGTGGTTGGGCGTCATCGCTGGGCTGCTGTTGGTGTTGGATTTATTGGGATTATTGTGATGCTGCGGCCGTCCCCATCGGGACTTGCTGATCCCGTCGTTTTACTGCCGATTGGGGCTGCGTTGTTCTATGGGCTCGCGCAAATCATTACCCGCAAGTATGCGCATACGGAAACCACGCAGGCTTACACCGCAATGAGCACGTTGATCATCTCGGTCTTGGCAGGCTTATATTGTTTTACCCAAGACTGGGTGCCGTTACGGGCCGAAGATGTCCCCGCCATGGTTGGGATCGGATTTAGTGGCGGCATGATGACGATCTTCATGATCATCGCCTATCGCTCTGCGGAAGCCTCTTTTGTCTCGTCGATGGACTACACAGCCTTAATTTGGGCTGTCTTGTTCGGTTGGTTGATCTTTGACGAACTGCCAGACCCCATCACCATGATCGGGGCGGCTATTGTCGTTGTCGCAGGGCTGTACATTGTTCGGCGCGAAACAATCCGCGCTCGCACGCCTGTAATCAGCCTGGAACAATCGCATCCGAATCTTTAGGTCGGAACCCCATCGCGAGAGAGTTCATGCAAAACCGTTTGCCGGTTGGTGGCGGACCGTCATCAAAAACGTGGCCGAGATGACTGTCGCACCGGCTGCACACAACTTCGGTCCGGCGCGCAAACAGGCTAACATCATCATGCAGATCGACGGCGTCTGGTGAAATGGCTCGAAAAAAGCTGGGCCAGCCCGTACCAGATTCAAATTTATCGACCGATTGAAACAGCTCTTGCTCACAGGCAATACAAACAAACGTGCCGTGGCTTGGAATCTTGTTGAGCCGTCCTGTGCCAGGGCGTTCGGTGCCTTTCTTGCGGCAAATTTTGTATTGCTCTGGCGTTAGTTGTTCTGCCCATTCCGCATTGGTTTTTTGAATTTTCTCGACCATGCCCAACTTCCTTTCAGATGTTCCTTTACGAAGTGATGTTCGATCAATGTAGGGTTCTTGATTACCCTCTGCCAGTCACCGCGGGCCAAACTAAGAGATAAAGGGCAATGTCGTCAGTCGGGCTGTGCGCTCTTGGCCGTCTGCACAAACACACAGGTCACTTGCGTCCTGGGCCAGTTCGGTTGAAACAATGCCAACGCCAATGTTGCAGCCGAGGCGGCTGGAATAAGTCGCCTCGCTGACGAACCCAACAGAAGAGCCGCCGTGCAGGATATCGACGGGATGTTGCCACGTGGTAATCGGCTTACCGTCAATAATCAGCCCCGCTCGTCGGCGTTTAATGCCATCTGCCCGGATCGCCATCAACGCATCGCGGCCGATAAAGTCGTCAGGTCCGTCTAGATCAATGAGTTTACCGAGGCCGATCTCAAAAGGATTAACGGGGTGCGTTTGATACCGACCGTCTGCGCCATAGGAAACCAGCCCGCTTTCCAGTCGTTCACTATCATTCGGTGCACCGGGGCCAATGCCAAAGGGCTGGCCTGCATCTTTCACACGTTCCCAAAGCTCAGTGCCTTTGGACCCATCCATCAGGTAGAGTTCAAAGCCGCCTTGTTTTGACCACCCCGATTTTGAGACGATCAGTGGAATGCCATCTAAGTTAGTCTCGCCAAACCCGAAGTAGTGTAATTCCGAAACCCAATCGCCGAACAAGGCGCGGACGACATCGATGGCCTTTGGGCCTTGGATCGCGAGCGGCGAGACGTCAGGCTCATGCACCCGCACATCCATCGTGCGTTCAAGGGCGATGGCCTCGGCCCACAGGGCAATATCGCTGTCGGCAATCGAAAGCCAAAATCGATCTTCGGCCACTTTCAGCAACACCGGGTCGTTAATCAGAATCCCTTGGTGATTGCAGATGGGGGCATACCGGCCCTGTCCGATACTGGTTTTCGACAGATCGCGTGTCGTTAGATATTGCGCCAGGCGACCGGCATCGGGTCCGAACAGTTCGACCTGCCGCTGTGCCCCAACATCCCACTGTGCCACGCCTTTAATCAAGCGGTTGTATTCTGCGTCTGGGTCCCCAAAGTGGCCCGGAATGAACATGTGGTTGTAGACAGAAAACGACCGCACGCCATCAGCAACCGTTGCATCGAAGTAGGGTGATTTACGGATGTTTGGCCCGATGTGGATGGTGAAGGGTGGGGGTCTCATGGTGCTGTCGATCAGATGTTTTAAGTAGGCACAAAGCTTTTTAATCGCTCACCCAGAAGTTTGATTTTTTCGACGCCCGCGTTGGCAAAGGCGATCCGAATATAGGCGGCTTGGTCATCACCAAAAAAGCCACCAGGAATGGTGATTACGCCCGCGTCTTCCGCCAGCATCCGCGCGGCAGCTTCGGATGTTTTGTCCGTATAGGGATGGCGCACATACGCAAAATAGGTGCCGATGGAAACAATGGTCCATCCGGGTAAGATATCGATCACCGCTTGCATGGCCTGTGCGCGCGTCGCGATTTCAATCCGGTTTTCGGCGCGCCAGGGGGCCAACACCTCAATGTTATCGGCAATGGCGGCTTGGGGTGGTTGGGGTGCACAAATTTGCAGGTTATCGATCACCTTCGTTGTCTGTTCGATGATGGCTGGCCCAGCCGTGACCGCACCAAGACGATGCCCAGGAATGCAATAGGCTTTTGAGAAGCTATAGACCTGGATCAAGTTGCTTTCCCAATCAGGCACGCTGAACAGAGCATGGGGGGCTTCGCCGCCGTAGTCGGGAAAATCACGGTAGGTCTCATCAATCAGCAACCACAATCCGTGCTCACGGCACACCTCAAAAACATCGGCGATGAGTGATTGAGAATAGACGCCGCCGGTGGGGTTGTTCGGTGTCACCAAAACAACGGCCCGCGTCTCAGGTGTGATCGCGGCGGTAATGGCATCTACGCGGGGCATAAATCCGTCGGCCTCGTCTGTCTCGACAACATCGGGCCGGATGCCGAGCATCAGCATCGCATCACGATGATTAAAGAAGAACGGGGCGATCAGCAGGGCCGCATCCCCGGCCCCGGCAACGGTCATCAGGCTGGCGACAAAGGCTTGGTTACAGCCAGAGGAAACTTGAATGTTTTCCGGCGTTAGGGCCGCGCCATAGGTCTCAGACAGATGCTTTGCATAGACCTGCCGAAGTCGGCTTTCGCCCTGAATTTGACCATAACTCGAATGCGCCGTATCGCTGGCGCTTTTCCCGAGCGCGACCAGAAGGTCGGCGTGGGGCGGATAGCCCGGTGCCGCTTGAGAAAAGTCCAACAATGGCCCGCAGCTGCCATCATAGTTCCCTGCCCACGCATAGACGGCGGCAACAGGCGGTGTCGCCATTTGAGTAATTCGAGTGTTCAGCGCCGCTGGCGTCATTGTCTTGGTTCCGATAGGCACGAGTGATTGGAAACCTTTTCATAAACTATGTCGGCTTTTTAGCCACGATAAACACGGCTTTGCCTTTCCCCGGTTGCCATTGATGCTCAATTAAAAAGTCAGCGGACGTTAAGCTGTGCAAGAGGGCTGATACGGTAAAAACTTTAAGAGGTGGAAGAAGGCCCAGGGCTTTGCCGACCGGCCCAATAACCTTGAATATTTTCATCACCATTGTTTCACCCAAGCACGGTGTGCTTGTGATAAACAGGCCGCCCGGTTTTAACCATTCATGAACTTTGGCGATGGCACGTTCTTTATCTTCCAAAAGGTGCAAAACGCTCAACGTAAGAACCACATCAAGACTGCCGCTTGGCACGTCCAGGGCTTCGATTGTCGATTGTTCAAATGTGATGTTATTGATGCCCGCCGCGTCAGCTTTGCCTTTCGCGATTTCGAGCATTTTTCCCGAAACATCTGTCGCATGGACGTGATGGACGAAAGGCGCATGAACAATCGCCGTTGATCCGGTGCCGCACCCCAATTCGAGAACCTCCATATCGGGGCGAAGATAGTCCTGGGTGGTTTTCAGTTTCCGCTGATAGCTCGCTTCGTCGCTAATCGCGCTCTTGGCGTAACGCTCTGCGTGGCGGTCCCAAAATTTAGCGGTGTGATTCATGGATTGATCTGCCTATCGGACTCTGGCTTGGAACGCGTTTTCTCATAACCGAGCCAAATTTAAAAGGTTCCATCGTAGGCTTTGCGGTCGATGACGCAGGCCAGCAGCGTAAAGCCGTCGCGGTTCAGCGCATCATTGAGAGCGGCCTCTAGGCCCGCCGGATCGGAAACGGTAACACCCGTGCCGCCCAGGGCATTGCCGACCGCTTCGAAGTCGGTGCCAGGGAAATCAACGCCTAGATTATCACGGCCAGTTTTGCGCTGTTTCAATTCGATCAACGCTAACGATTGATCAACAAACGTGAAGATGATCACCGGGCGTTTCGAATCGCGCAGTGTCGCCAATTCACCCATCACCATTTCCATACCAGCGTCGCCGGTAAAGGCGATCACCGGCACATCGGGTTTTGCCATCGCGAAACCAATGGCCATCGGCACGGCAACGCCCATGGTGCACAGCGCGCTAGATTGCAGCAGTTGGCGGGGCTCGGTGCAGGTCCACATCTGACTCAGTAAAATGCGATGGGCACCAGAATCTGCTGTCGCGATGGTGTTCGTTGGCATCACGCGCCGGGTAATCGCCATGGCTTGCGCTGGTCCCCAGGTGTCGGGGGCAGTGAAGGCGGCTTTTAGGTTTGCTTGTGCTTTCGCAATGCTGTCGTCAGCCCACAGGGATTTGGTTTCAATGCCTGCCGATAGGGTCGCCAAACCTGCGGCGACGTTGCCAACAAAGCTCAGGCGCGCTTGGTGCATATAATGGGTATTGGGAACGCCGGTGAATTCAATAACCGCGTGGTCATTGGGCCACGGATTGCGCCACCCCGTTCGCATTTCAATGGGGTCATACCCAGCCAGGATGATCAGGTCGCTTTGCTGGAGTAACGGCAAAAAGTGCTCGTCGGCTTTGGGTGAGAGGCCCGCACCGCCCAAGCTGTGCGGGGCGTCTTCTGGGATCACGCCTTTGGCTTTATACGTTGTGATGGTCGGGATGCCGAAGCGGTCGGCAAAGTCTCTCACATCGGCTTCGCCGCGTTGGTTCAACACATCGACACCAACCACCAATAACGGGCGGTCAGCATTCTCAAACAAGCCCCGGGCCGTGATCAGGTCGGGGCTGAGCGCCGGTGCCATGGGTGATGGGTCTACCCGATCGGGAACGCTCGGTAGGGGTTCATCCATCGCCGCCAAATCAAACGGCACGTCAATCAGCACGGGGCCGGGTTGGTCTTGGGTTGCGATGGCCACGGCCTTGTCGATCATCGTGGCGACGCCGCCAGCCGGGGCTTCAAAGGTTGCTTTGGTGATCGGGGCCAGCATGGCGCGGTGGTCAAACACTTGGTGGGTATAGGTCAGGCGCTCATCGGCGGGTACACAGCCGGTCAGCACAATCAACGGCACGCGATCTTGCATGGCGTTGGCAACCGTGTTCACGCCGTTCGCCAAACCCGGGCCGACCGTCGCTAGCAGAATGCCCGGCGCGCCAGTGGCGTGCACGGTGCCTTCGGCCATAAATCCAGCGCAGTTTTCATGCTTGGCCAAATGGAATTCGATGCCAGCCCGCACCAAGGCTTCCATCAACGCCAGCACTTCGCCGCCGGGAATACCAAAAGCATGACGGCACCCGGCACGGTACAAACGTTGGGCGATAATATCTGCGGCGTTAGGCATGTTTACGTCCGTCTTGGTCTAGGGTTGCGGCCAGCTTCAAATAGCCGTCCCGGGTTTGTGGTGTTTTGATGCCGAGAGCCTGCGAGGCGATTAACGTGCGCAGCACCTGTGCCGTGCCGCCGCCAATCGTGAACATGCGCGCATCTCGCGCCATGCGTTCCATCGGGTTGTTACGGGAATAGCCCGCCGCGCCCCAAATTTGCAATGCGTCTGTGGTGACTTTGATGGCGGTTTCCGATGCCAGCACTTTGGCCTGGGCGGCTTCCATCATATCGGGGAAGCCATCACCAGCGTTTAATGCGGCTTTGTAGACCAAAGCCTGAGCCGCTGCCAAAGCCGTCGACATATCGGCGATCATCCATTGCAAACCTTGGAATTCAGCAATAGGCCTGCCGAATTGTTCCCGCTGCTTGGCGAAGGCAACAGCTTGTTCATAGGCACCTTCGGCAATACCGAGGGCGACGGTCGCTGCACCAACACGCTGGCCATTATATGCGGTCATCAATCCAGCAAAGCCCCGTTTGATGCCTTGGGGCGGCACCACGATCATGTCTTCGGGGATGTGCAGGTTATCGAAAATGACTTCGGTTTCCGGAATGGCACGCAGACCCATGGTGGGTTCGCGCTGACCGATGATTAAACCCTTAGGCGTTCCAGCCTCTGGATCGCGCACGCACAAGAATCCAGCGATGCCTTGTTCCACATTATCCTCAAATAACCGCGCAAAAATCATATGCAGCCGAGAAACCCCGCCGCCGGTAATCCAGTGCTTTTTACCGTTCAGCACATAGCCGCCGTCGACCTTATCGGCGCGCGTTGTCATTTCTGTGGCCGCGCTGCCTGCGTTGGGTTCTGTGATGCAAATGGCTGGTTTATCGCCGGACAAAACACACTCGGCGGCAATGCGTTTTTGTGCATCCGACCCAAAAGCCATGACCGCGCCAATGGCGCCCATGTTAGCCTCGACCGCAATGCGGCCCGTGACACCACACACCTTCGACATTTCTTCAACAACCAGAACAACGTCCATGTAGGTCAGGTCCGGCCCGCCGTATTCTTTTGGCACGGTCATGCCCGTGAAACCGGCATCGGTCAGGTCTTTGATGTTCTGCCAGGGATATTGCTCTGTGCGGTCATGCTCGGCGGCGCGTGGGGCAATCTTGGTTTCGGCAAGATCGCGCGCCCGGGCGCGAAGGGCGATCTGAGCTTGCGTGAGGGAGGCGGTCATTCGATGGCTCCTGCGTCTCGAAGGTGAGAAATATCGTCGGCGCTAAGGCCGAATTCGGTTAAAACGTCATCCGTGTGTTGGCCAGCATAAGGCGGTGCCGTGCGATAAGTGACCGGCGTTTCTGACATCTTGATCGGGCTGCCAATCAAATCAACAGACCCGGATCCGGCTAAGTCGTAGTCTATTGAGATGCGCATGCCGCGATGTTGAATTTGTGGATCGGCAAACACTTCATCGATGGTGTTGACGGGACCGCACGGCACATTCGCCGCCGCGCAATCCTTAATCCAGTCGGCGCGCGGGCGGGTTTTCGTGATCACCCGCAACAGTGGAATAAGGTCTGTTCGATTATCAACCCGTGCCCGGTTGTTTACGAACCGAGTATCCGTCGCCAAGTCAGGGCATCCAGCCAGCGCGCAGAACGCTTTGTACTGGCTATCATTACCAACAGCCAAAACCATAAATCCGTCTGCCGTTGGGAAGACTTCATAAGGTACGATGGACGGATGCCCGTTGCCCAACCGTTTTGGCACCGCGCCGGTTGTCAGGTGATTAAGCCCCACGTTCGCGAGACACGCGGCCTGAACGTCTAACAATCCTAAATCAATCATTTGACCCACGCCCGTCGCGTCGCGATGCCGCAGGGCCGCCAAAACCGAAATCGACGCATACAGGCCCGTGTAGATATCAGCCGTGGCGACGCCGACTTTGTGCGGATCCCCATCGGCAGGGCCTGTGATCGACATAAGGCCGCCCATGGCTTGGGCGAGGAGGTCGTAGCCTGGTTGGGGTGCATAGGGGCCGGTTTGCCCAAATCCGGTGATGGCGCAATAAATCAATTTGGGAAAATCAGTTTTCAAATTGCCATAGCCCAAGTCGTATTTTTCCAGGCCACCCACTTTGAAATTATGGATTAAGACATCGCACTGACCCAGAATCTGTCGAATGGTTTGCTGCCCTTCCGGTTTGGTAATATCCAGGCTCAATGATCGTTTGTTGCGGTTTGCTGAAAGGTAGTAGGCCGATTCAGTGGTGTCTTTACCATCCGCATCCTTCACATAAGGCGGCCCCCAAGCGCGCGTATCATCGCCCGTGCCAGGTTTTTCAATCTTGATCACGTCGGCGCCGAGATCACCCAAAATTTGAGTGCAGGTTGGGCCCGCTAGAATACGGCTGAGGTCTAAGATTTTAAGGCCGGAAAGCGGCCCTGTTGCTGCCATGACGTTGTCCTTCGTTATGAATGAAAGAGTATAGGGGAGTCCGCGTCTTATAAAAATCGAATTTAAATCGATCTTTGTTTGATTATTCCTGAAGCTGGAAGCGCTGCGCCCGGACGCGGCATTCTTCAATCAGCGTTTCGGTCAGGCGTACTTTCGGGTTGTTGATCCGTTCGATCATGCCAATGGTTCGGTGGATCGGTGGATCACCAAAGGGCAAAACCCGCAGCCGGTCGGGGAACGGTTTTTCCAATGTGCGTTCTGGCACAATGGCGACGCCAAGCCCTTTTGAAACCATCAGGGCGACGGCTTCTAGGGTGTCCACTTCCATCATTGTGTTCACCCGAATACCGCGTTCGCGCAAAGACGCATCAATCAGGTGTCCGGCCCAGGCCAATCGTTGAAAACGGATGTAGGGTTGGGATTCCAAAATCTCACGGTCCGTATCACCGGGCGTATCCATGGGGGCAATTACGCGCAGCGGCTCATCGGTTATCGAATGAAACCGCAATTCCGGCTCTGGTTCCATTGGTCGGCTGACCAACGCCACGTCCAGCGCCCCATCGCGCACCTTTGCGGCGAGGGTGCCAGAAAGCCCGCCTGTCACGCGGACTTTGATTTGCGGGCGGGTGGCCCGCAGGGCGGCAAGCACATCCGGCATCATGCCGGTCATGGCTGTGGCGACCGCGCCAATGTTTAAGGTTCCAGATAACGTGTCTGACCCCAAGGATCGCGTCAGATCATCGGTCAGGTCGATGATGGCGCGGGCTTTCACCACCACGCTCCGGCCTTCTGCGTTTAGTTTAGGCGGCCGTGTTGTGCGATCAAACAAGGATCGCCCGATGGCACCTTCCAACGATTTAATGTGCAGGCTGATCGCCGATTGGGTTAGCCCCAACACATCAGCAGCAGCGGCAAAGCTGCCATGGTCGGCGATGGCGACAAGGGTACGAAGGGTTCGAACGTCCATTCATTCACCTTACCGCCATCGTAGCAGACCTGCCAACGAGACCTTAGTGGCTGTGGTCTCCATCTGCGTCACCGGCACTTTTTGCGCTGATCGGTAAGACTTTGGCCATAACGTCAATATCGCCAGCTTGGTCAAAGGTCAGCGTGATGGGAAACAGGGTGCCTTCAACCAGAGGGCCTTTTAGGCCCATCAGCATAACATGAAATCCGCCGGGTTTCAGCATAACCATGCCACTTTTTGGTATGTCGACGCCTTCCTTCACGTGGATCATTTTCATCACCCCGTTTTCTTCGATATGGGTATGAATCTCGACCCGCTTGGCAACCGGACTTGCCACCCCGATCAGACGATCCCCGTTCATCGAATGGACCGTCACAAAGGCGGCCCCGACCTTGGCGCTTGGCGGTGTGGCACGTGCCCAAGCCTTGGTGGCGGTGGTGCCGTTGTCATCGGCAAAGGTTGGGGCGGATAGGATACCAGACATAAAAAACGATACAGCAAAAGCCGCTGCAACCAATACATAACGCATAGATTTGTCTCCTGAGACAGAATAGGACGCGCACAAGGCGCGGCGATTTAAAGGGTATTCAGGAAACGAATGGTGGGGCGCGGCAAGGATGACCGCTGTCGATGACATGCGTGTTAACGACCGGCACGATGTGGCGGTGCCAAAGGGTTTGATGAAGGTGCGCTAATGATTGGACTGTTGGACTGGAGGATGGCGTTCCAACGACGACGCATCCGCCCATGACACACAAAGGGCAGGGTGGCACGGCGGCGGTGTCGGCAGGTGTTCCGTCAACAATGCCGTTGCCGATACAAATCGAGGCCAAAACAAAGTCTGGGAAATCAAGATTGTCTGATTGCGAGAGCGATACCGCATAGGCAGGCGTCATCAACCGTGCCGTTATCAGCAAAGCAAGGCCGACCATCGCCGATTGACGAAGCCAATTAATCTGCCCTCTGTTGATCGCACCATTCTTCATGGGCGAAATCTACCCAGCCGTCTAGGCCTGGACAATGACCAAAGTCAGTGCGACCAATTAAAACCCGTGACGCCATTACTGAGGAAAGCACCATGTCGACGATACAAGTGCCGCTCAGTGAGGTCAGAGACCTCGCCACCCGTGCCTTAACAACAAACGGCTGCGGTCAGGCCCAGGCTGACGCCGTTGCCGATACGGTGACGCGGGCGGAAGCAGACGGCTGCGCCTCGCACGGCTTGTTCCGAATTCCTGGCTATGTCGCCTCGATCAAAAGCGGCAAAGTTGATGGCGATGCGGTGCCCACAGTTAACCGCTTAGGCCCCAGTGCGGTGAAGGTTGATGGCGCGATGGGGTTTGCGCCGTTGGCCCAGCAGGTCGGTGTAAAGCCCTTAATTGAGGCAGCTCGTGAAACTGGCATCGCGGCGCTGTCGTTGGTGCGCATCCATCATTTTTCCGCGCTGTGGAATGAGGTTGAACCAATTTGCGATGCGGGGCTGATCGGCTTTGCCTTCACGGCCTATAAACCCGTTGTCGCCGCAGCAGGTGGCTCCGCGGCTTTGTATGGGACCAACCCCATGAGCTTTGGTTGGCCGCGCGCAGGCGGCAACCATGTGATCTTTGATCAGGCCTCTAGTGCGATGGCACGCGGTGAGATTCAAATCGCCGCCCGTGATGGCCATAGCGTGCCGTTGGGCACGGGTTTGGGGCCAGATGGCGAGCCCACCACGGACCCGGCAGCCATTCTAAAGGGCGTGCAGTTGCCGTTTGGTGGCTACAAAGGCTCCAACATTGCCATGATGGTTGAACTGCTGTGCGCTGGTCTGATCGGCGAAGGGTTTAGTTTTGAGTGCGAAGACTACGACGTCGTCGACGGAGGCCCACCGCGCGGTGGCGAGTTCATGATGGCCATAGACCCAGCCCGGTTCGGCGATGCAGACGGCTGGCAATCGCACGGCGAAGCCTTTTTCCAACGCTTTTTGGGCATTGAAGGCACCCGCCTTCCTAGCGCCAGGCGCTATGCCAACCGCCTAAAAACGCCAACCGACGGCGCTACAGTTTCTGCCCAATTGATCGCTGATATCAAAGCCTTGGTTCAATAGCGTCTCTTTGAGTTTACAGCGGTTTGTGTGCCGCATCACAGCGTTGCGTTAAAGTCATCGCTATGTGCTTGTGCTGTGGGGCATACGTGCGATACGGCTGCACCAACGGACAGCGCCTTCATGATACGGGATGCGACTGAACCGGTTGATTGTTAAGCGTCCCTATCCTTGTCGCCCGGAGCGCTCTAATGCGTGCTGCCCTTTTTGCCGTATGGCCTATGTTGCTTGCTGCCATCGCTCATGCGATTGGCTTTAATGCCTTTTCGACGTATTCCATCTTGGAAGTCACTGGCTTGGGGTATCCCAAGATCGTTGTCGGCTTGATTTCAACATCAGTTTACGCCGGGTTGCTGGTTGGCAGCCTTGTTGCCTTCAAATTGATTGGCTCCGTTGGGCATATCCGGGTTTTTGCCGCGTCGGCTGGTTTGATTGCGGCGTCGGCTTTGGTCGGCCCTTTTTTGATAGAACCGTTTTTGTGGGCTGCTGTCCGGTTTGTTGTAGGAATTGGCTGCGCCGGGTTGGTGATCTGTTTGGAAAGCTGGCTGAACGAGCGTTCGACGAACGAAATTCGCGGCCAGGTTATGGCGCTGTATCAGATCGTCTTTTATGGCTTTGCCATTGTCGGCAATCTGCTGGTCGGTATCGACGATAAAACAGGCTTTGTGCTGATGATGATCGTCGCCTTTATCTACTCCATTGTCTTGTTGCCCGTCACCCTGAGCAAGGTCGAAAGTCCAGCAATACCAGAAGCAAAGGGCTTGTCCCTCTACCGCTTGTACAATATTTCACCGCTTGGGTTTATCGGTGTTTTTGTCTCTGGGGTGACCTTGGGCATGATGTTCGGTGCGGGACCGCTGTTTGCGACCCTCAGCGGGCTGGATGTCGAGCAGACGACCCATTTCATGAGCGCCCTCATTGCCGGTGCGCTGATCATGATTTGGCCGGTCGGCAAGCTGTCGGATTTGTTTGACCGTCGTTTGGTGATGATCGGTGTTGCTGTCCTGGGCGTTGTTGCCGGTTGCGGGATGTTGATTATTCCTGTTTTCAAGTGGGAACCATTTTTGGCCCTTACGGTTATCTTTGGCGGTTTTCTAACGTCGCTGTACCCATTAGCGCTGTCTTACATCAACGACCGGATGGACAAGGCTGATCTCTCTGCGGCGGCAACCGGCGTCATGATCGTCTACGGTGTTGGCGCGGTATTGGGACCAACCGCAGCGGCGGTGGGCATGGAGTTTTTTGGCGCGGTGGGCTTCATCTATCTCATTGGGTCCACGTTGGCGGCCTTGGTTGTCTTTGCGGTTTGGCGGATGACACGCCGCGAAGGCATTAGCGCCGAAGAGTCCGGCGATTTCCAGGCCCTACCCACCAGTTCTGCCGTTGCGTTTGATATGGCAGACCCCAGTCATCATATCGATGAGGCATTTGAGCCCACTTGGGTTGAGGCAGTCGCCGAGCAGCAAGAAGCATGGCGTGATGAAGCCTCAGAAGAGTCTGAGCACGTGGCTTGATCCGATGATGCCTCACCCATTAGGAACGTTTTGAATTTATGACAAATCCAGTGAACGACAATCCTCTCACCACCATTTTGTGTATTGATGACGAGGAAGACTTGCGAAACATCGCTGGTTTTGCACTGGAATCCGTTGGCAAGATCAAGACAACGCTCTGTGCCTCGGCCTCTGAAGCGCTGGATTACCTCCGCAACGCTGAAGTGCCGCCACAACTGATACTGCTTGATGTCAATATGCCGGACGTTGATGGCCCATCAGCACTGGCTGTGCTGCACGCAACCGAAATTGCGCGCAATATTCCAGTAGTCTTCCTGACCGGCGAATCGGACGTAGACGTCGTGTCGCAGTTGAAGGCATTGGGTGCGGTTGATGTGATCATCAAACCGTTTGATCCCATGACCTTGGCAAGGCGGGTGCAAGCCATTTGGGCATCATTGGGCTGAGTTTGTATTTTGATGGGGCTGTAACTGGAGCGGGTGAAGGGAATCGAACCCTCGTCACTTGCTTGGGAAGCAAGAGCTCTACCATTGAGCTACACCCGCATCGCGTCACCCTATAGCGCGTCGCAACAACCCAGGCAATCAACCCAGGCAACCAAGCCAGAAACCGGCTATAATATCCATGTTCACGCGCATTTTATTTGTGATCGAAAACGTGGCATCTATGTATGGTATTCAAATTGACTGAATAGGGTGTTGTCATGACCGCACTGGCACAGCCGGATCCAAGGCCTCTTGATCCGGAAAAATTCCAAGATCCAGACATCACCGCGAAAGGTGAACAGCGGGCCATTGTCGCGCTGACACACCTGAAAACCCTGTGGTTCAACACAGGCACGCTCTGCAATATTGAATGCGTTGGCTGCTATATCGAAAGCAGCCCCCGAAATGACCGCTTGGTCTATCTGACAGCGCCCGAGGTTACGTCTTATTTGGATGAGATAGAGGCTGATTCCCTCCAAGTTGGTGAGATTGCTTTTACCGGCGGCGAGCCGTTTATGAATCCTGATCTGATTGCCATGCTGGATGATGCGCTCACGCGCGGCTATCGCGCCCTGGTGCTGACAAATGCGATGAAGCCCCTGTGGCATAAGCGCGCGGCCTTGCTAGTACTCAAAGAACGATTTGGCGACAGGCTAGAGCTTCGGGTGTCGATCGACCATTTCACCCAAGCCAAACACGAAGACATTCGTGGGCCTAAAACGTGGGGCCCCATGATGGATGGCATGACATGGCTGTCAGAGAATGGTTTCAATTTGGCTGTTGCGGGCCGCACGTTGTGGAATGAATCGGAAAACACCGCCCGCCACGGGTACGCCGGGTTGTTCAAAGATCACGGCATTGCTGTGGATCACACGAATCCTGGTCGGTTGGTCTTGTTTCCAGAGATGGACGCGGCGGCCGATGTGCCAGAAATTACCGAACACTGCTGGGGTATTTTGGGTGTTGAGCCGGAAACTATGATGTGCGCGTCATCGCGCATGGTGGTGAAGCGCAAGGGGGCCGAAAAGCCCGTTGTCGTGCCATGCACTTTGTTGCCTTACGATACCCAGTTTGAGATGGGTGAAACCTTGGCCCATGCCGCAAAAGCGGTGAAGCTCAACCATCCCCACTGCGCGAAGTTCTGCGTTCTGGGTGGCGCGTCCTGTTCTGCTTAGTTCGATGAGCGCCCCCTTGAAACCGATTCTTGATCTTGGCGCATTGGATGGCGGGCCGGTCCTGTTGTTCGGCGGCCCCTATGGCAATCTGCAAGCAACTGAAGCCTTATTCGCCGAAGCAAGCCGACGGGGCATTCCGAAAGAACGCCGCATCTGCACAGGGGATGTTGTCGCCTATTGCGCGGATGCCCAAGGCTGCGTTGATCTGGTGCGCCAAGAGACCGCTGCAACGGTGATGGGCAACTGCGAGGAGTCTGTTGGCTTTGAGCGTGATGATTGTGGCTGTGGCTTTGAAGAAGGAACGGCCTGCGATATCTTGGCCAAGTCTTGGTACGATCATGCCAAGGCGTCCGTTGACACGTCGGGTAAGGCGTGGATGCGAGGCTTGCCGCGGATCGTGACCTTCACCCTGGGGGGGCGACGGGTTGCCGTCGTGCATGGCGGTGGCGCGGACATCAGCCGGTTTATCTTCCAGTCGACGGATCAAACTGTTTTTGACGAGGAAATCGCGACGCTATCGGCCCTTGGTCCCGATTGCATCGTCGGCGGCCATGCTGGTCTGCCGTTCACCCGTCCGACATCAGGCGCCCTATGGGTGAATGCGGGCGTGATTGGGATGCCGACGAATGATGGCACGCCACGTACATGGTTCGCGACAATGACTGTGGAGGCGAATGGCGTTCAGGTGGCCTTTCATGCGTTGTCATACGATTACGCCGCCGCAGCCGAATCACTGTGCGCGGCAGGTCTGCCAAATGACTACGCGGAAACACTCGCTTCAGGCCTATGGCCCAGTTTAGATGTGCTTCCGCAGGCAGAAACAGCCGCTACGGGTGCGGCTATATCACCGCAACCCATTGTTTTTTAAACGAATTCTGTTGTGACGTAATTTTTCTTGAATAGGGCAAGCATCGCCATCGCTTTGCCATATTTGATGTCTAGTCTACGAAGCATGGGATCACGTCCCCTGATCCTGGAGCCGCAAAAGGCTCCATAACGCGCAACGACCTTCAGAAAATCGAAGGTCAACCTTAGAGACGGTTTTCGGGCTCCCCTCCTGAAAGCCGTCTTTTTCATTTCAGGGCGATCTCTTCTATGGACATCGGGCGCGAAATAGCCACTTTACACGTTTGCGGGACCGCAGCCGGTTGGGGAATAATAGATAATGACCGACGTGTACGAGAAAACGACCCATGGAATCCGCATCGCGGTGGAGCCACTGTTTCTGGCTGATAAATCAGACGAAAGCCAAAGCCGGTATGTTTGGGCTTATCATGTCGTGATCGAGAATCAATCCTCCCAGACCTATCAATTGCTAACCCGTCACTGGCGCATCACAGATGGCAACGGCATGGTGCAAGAGGTGAAGGGCGATGGCGTTGTCGGTGAGCAACCGGTACTCATCCCCGGTGATTCTTTTGAATACACCAGCGGAACGCCTTTAAGCACGCCGTCGGGCATCATGGTTGGATCTTATCACTTTGAAAGCGAAACCGGTGATCGCTTGGAGGCCGCCGTGCCTGCCTTTTCGTTGGATAGCCCGTTTGAGCGGTCTCGCGTTCATTGATAAGCGCGTCTTCTAAGGTCATGATAGGGTAAGAAAAGGCCTGAGCTATTTAGTCTGCTGCGACCTTTCTCTATAAGGCCGAACGAACGGAGCACTTGCAGCAATGATGGACTTCCGCCCGGTCTTTATGGTGATCGGCATCTTGTTGGCCGTTTTATCTCTGGTCATGTGTATCCCTGCGGCTGTCGATTTGATGGCGGGGCATTCGGACTGGGTTGTTTTCGCCTTTTCAGCAGCGCTAACCCTTTTTGTTGGTGTCGCCCTTGCGCTGACGTGCAACACGGGTTCGACTAAGTTCACCGTCCGCCAAGCCTTTGTCATGACAACCATGAGTTGGTTGGCGTTGACCATCTTTGCCGCCCTGCCGTTTCGCTTCGCGGAACTAAACCTGAGCTACACCGACGCGTTCTTTGAAGCCATGTCTGGCATCACCACCACAGGGTCTACGGTCCTGACCGACCTAGAATTTGCGCCGCCTGGTATCTTGATGTGGCGCGCCTTGCTTCAGTGGGTTGGTGGTATTGGTATCATCGTGATGGCAATTGCCGTTTTGCCGATCTTACGGGTTGGTGGGATGCAGCTTTTTCGTATGGAAAGCTCTGACGCCTCTGACAAAGCGCTGCCCCGTGCGGCGCAGATCGCCACCGCCATCGCGATTATTTATCTCGTGTTTAGTGTAATGTGTGCCGTTGGCTATTGGGCGGCCGGTATGGACGGGTTTGATGCTATTGCTCATGCCATGACGACGATTGCGACGGGCGGTTTTTCGACATCAGACGGTTCACTCGGTGCGTTCAACAACCCATGGATTGATATCGTTGCCATCTGTGGCATGCTTGCCGGATCTCTGCCATTTGTTCTCTATTTGAAAACGTTGCGCGGCGATTGGACGTCGCTGGCAAAAGACAGCCAAGTTCAATGGTTTCTAACTTTTGTTGTTGGCGTCATAGCGTTGGCGACGGTCTGGCTCTGGTTTGATGGGGGCAGGGGCCTGGGCGATGCGCTGCGCGCAGCATCGTTCAATGTCGTTTCCATCATTACCGGTACAGGCTACGCGACAGAGGACTACCAACTGTGGGGCAGCTTCGCGATGCCCGTGTTTTTCTTCATCATGTTCGTAGGGGGATGTGCGGGATCGACGACCTGCGGCATCAAAGTATTCCGCTTTCAAGTTTTGTATGCGGCAGCAACAACCCAGTTCAAGCACCTAACCCAACCACACGGTGTCTTTATTCCCTATTACAACCGCCGCCCCATTGATGATGAAGTCATTATCTCTGTGCTTAGTTTTTTCTTTGTTTTTGGTGCAGCGTTTGCCGTCTTGGCCCTCAGCTTAGGCATTCTGGGCCTTGATTTCATCACGGCCATTTCAAGTGCTGCGACAGCGATTGCCAATGTTGGCCCGGCGCTCGGTCCGATTGCCGGGCCATCAGGCACCTTCCAAGACTTACCGGACGCGGCCAAATGGTTGCTGTCCATCGGTATGTTGCTCGGTCGGCTGGAGCTGTTCACCGTGATCATCTTATTCACGCGGGCGTTCTGGCGCGGATGACCAATACGGTGACAATGGCTTTGGATGCGGATATTGACGAGTTGTTGGCACGCGCCAAACGGTTAGAGGTGATTGTGTTAGAGAATGGCGGCGGCAAAGATGCCACGTATGGGGGGCTTGCTCTCATGCTGGTTATTGCAGCCATGTGGTTGATCGTAACCGGGGGGCTGTCTGTGAATGGCCTGATGGCCGCTGCGGGTTCAGGCGCCTTCTTCGCTGGTCTTATGGTGCTTTTTCTGCGTCGATGGTTGGTTGCCCGCGCACGGCAACTGCGCGTGTCGCCTGATGCATTTGAGATGGCAACCCTGACGGGTTATTACACCTTGCCGTGGTCTCAGGTTGGTCCGTTTGTCAGCGTGCCAGCGGCGTCGATCTTTCCAGGTCGCGGCGATGGCAAAATGATTATTTTTGATCTCACACCCAAACCCGATGCCCGCCAACGCACCGACGTATTTGGTATTCCGTTGTTTCCCTTGGGGGGCCGGGCGGGGTTGAGTGCGGCTTATGGCCTTACTCACGCAGACTTGACTGGCTTGCTACAGACTTATCGGAACATGGTGCTGCATGGATCAGCAACGCCAAAGCCGGATCTTTCGACAGCTTAAGACCCTGAGCTACGCCTTTGGCCTCGCCCTTCTGCTGCTTTATGTGCCGACTCGGGCGAGTGCGGAAACAGCCGCTGACGCATCATATTATGCCGGGGCGAAAGCGTATGACGCTGGATTTTATGCGGAGGCGGTCGCTCATTGGCGTTCAGCAATTGAGCACTGTCATTTGGGGGCGATGGTCGCCATGGCCAATTTGTATGACACCGGCGAGGGCATCCCTTCTGACCCTGAAAAGGCCCATGCACTATACAGCGTTGCGGCGAATGCGGGGGATCCTGTTGCCCAAATGAATCTAGGTCATCACTACGCCACGGGCATTGGCGTCGCGCCGAATCCCATCAAAGCTTTAACATGGTTGGGCTTGGCTGCACGTGCGGGTCAGACTTGGGCACGCGATCAATTCGCGCTAACGGTTAACGCAACATCTGCCTGGGATCGAAGCCAAGCGGAAGAGGCGATCGACTCGTTTGTGCTAACCCGCTGTCATTCAAATTAGGGCGTAACCCACTCCGATAGATTGGCGCGAATGTTGCGCTCAAGCTCTGCATTGAAATCAGCCATCAGTTTTTCTGCTAAGCCGAACAAAACCTGATCGCGTTCGTTTAGGGTTGCGTCTTCGGCAACAGTGATGGAGCGTTCGGCCCGCGCAACAGCGCTGCCTTTGGCATTACGAGATGGGTCCGTGATGCTTACCGTCGCTTCAATAACTGCATCATATCGCTCTGATTGGTCGGTGGTAAACGCGCCGACAACACCCGTTTTTTTCTCAAGCGGTACTTCTTTGACGGACATTTCTTTCAAGGTAAATGTTGCCGTGCCGTTGTTTCCGGTTGCCCGCACGCGGTCTGTAACCCAACGCGCGGCGGCGTCTAGCGGCGCGCCAGGCATGCTGTGTTCAATGTTCGGATCGGTCAGCGGTGCCGTGTAGGTTTGCTGAACAGACACGGAAGAGACAGCCAAGTTGATCGTCGGTAAATGATTAAACGTGATGTCCGGATACACAGGTGCTGGTGGTGCTGTTTCACAAGCAGTGACCAGAGCCAGAACGCTGGCGGCCACAACAAACCGTAGGCGTGTTTTCAGTGTCGCAATCATTGCAGTGTCTCCGTACCTGTTGACGTCAGGGGTTCAAGAACGGCCTCGGGGTCAAAGGCATACGTGGTTTTACAAAACTCACAGGTCACGCTGACCCGGCCATCGTCGTCGGCCAATTCCATAATTTCTGATGCGGGGAAAGAGCGCAATGTTTGCGCAATCCGATCTTCGCTACACCGACAGCCATGGGTCAGGTGTCGTGTATCAAAAACCCGAATGCCGTCTTCATGGAACAGGCGAAACAAGAGTGTTTCGGGGTTTAGCTGAGTATCGAGCAATTCTTCCGGTTTAACACTGGCTGCCAACGTAACCACCCGATGAAAGGCATCTTCATCTGCAATGTGCACGTCTGAGTCAGGCATTTTTTGCAAAACCAAGACGGCCGCGGCGGCATGACCATTTTGTCCATCGCCCCGCATGGAAACGACCGACGTTTCAATCTGTTCCGATTGATGAAAATACTCGAGCAGACAGTCGCTCAGCGTGTCGCCGGTTAGAGCCGTTATGCCTTGATAGCGATCTGTATCTGGCCCCTGATCAACAGTGAACGCAATATGGCCATCCCCCAGAGCATGGGTTACGGGCGAGTCGCGCCAAGCTTCGGCCTGTATGGCTTCTAAGCGTTCGACATCAAACTTTGCAAAGGCGCGATAGACACCGCCGTCGGTGATATCGCTCATCAGCGTGCTGATCGGGCCGTCACCCTGACATTGCAGCGTGAAGATACCCTTGTATTTTAAACCACTGGCAAGTGCGGCCGCCAAGACGACTGTTTCTGCCAATAAGGACTGCACCGCTTCGGGATAGTCGTGGTTTTTGAAGGCTTCGTGAAACGAAGGGCCCAACCGCACCAATCGCCCTCGTACACCGGCGCGATCAATTTGGAAGGGCTGAACTTGATCGATGACGGTTGTTGCCGCAGGAAGGATGAGGCTGGGTTGATCGGTCACAGCTATACCCGCGCCGCGCCGTTACCGGACCCTAAGCACCAGGTTAAAATGCCTTTTTGAGCATGAAGGCGGTTTTCAGCTTCGTCCCAAACCACGGAATGTGGACCGTCAATCACGCCATCGGTCACTTCTTCATTCCGGTGCACGGGCAGGCAGTGCATGAACAAAGCGTCGCCTTTGGCTTTGGCCATCAAGCGTTCATCAACGCGGAACGGCGCCAACAGATTGTGGCGTTTGCCAACGTCTTTGTCCCCCATGGAAACCCATGAATCCGTGAGCACCAAATCCGCCCCCGAAACGGCATCGTCAGGAACATCGCTGACCGTGATATCCGCCCCTTCAGTCCGAGCCCATTCCAAGGCTTCTGGAAGCGGTGATAGCTCAGTCGGACAGGCAATTTTCAGACGAAATTTAAAACGCGCCGCCGCCTGAATCCAACTGGTCAGCATGTTATTACCGTCACCCGACCAAGCAACGGTGCGGCCTTCGATGGTGCCACGGTGTTGTTCATAGGTCATGACATCAGCCATCAATTGGCATGGATGGGATCGGTCGGTTAAACCGTTAATGACGGGCACGGTTGCGTGAGCACTCAGCTCTGCAAGCTTTGCTGGATCGTCGGTACGAATCATGATGGCGTCGGCATAGCGCGATAAGACTCGCGCCGTGTCGGCGATGGTTTCACCACGCCCCAACTGGGTGTCGTTTTCATCCATCACGACGACCATGCCACCGAGTTGTTGCATGCCAACTTGGAAAGAAACGCGGGTGCGGGTCGATGGCTTTTCGAAAATCATCACCAGGGTTTTGCCCTGCAATGGTTTTGATGTTGGATCGGCGGCGTCCAGCGTCTTGAAGTGATTTCCCAAGGCCAAAATTTCGCGCAGCGTTGGCGTGTCCAGCAAATCCAAATCTAAGAAGTGCCTCAGGGTCTCCAGCGATGCCTTATCAACAGAGGATGAATCCATAACTTAGGCTGCCTTCTTTTCAAGATCGGTTGCCGCAGTATCAATGGCCGCTAGGGCTTCGTCGGCATGAGATTTATCAATAATCAATGGCGGTAACAGGCGGACAACGCTGTCTCCTGCCGGAACTGTCAACATATGGTGATCGCGCAATGTGGCGACCATGCCGGGAACGTCGGAGACCTTTATGCCGAGCATCAATCCAGCACCACGGACGTCGTGGATGACCGTTGGATGGCGTTTCTGTAGCGTCAACAGGCCATCCCACAAGTGATCAGAGATCGGCTTGATGCGGTCTAGGAAGCCATCCGCCAAAATTGTTGTAAGCACAGCTTCGGCAACGGCCACCGCCAGCGGGTTTCCGCCAAACGTTGACCCATGCGATCCGGCGCTCATGGCGGTGGCTGCTTTTTCGGTGGCGAGACAGGCACCGATTGGAAACCCGCCGCCCAATCCTTTAGCTGCGGCCATCACATCAGGCGTAACTCCGGCGTGTTCGTGGGCAAATAACTTACCTGTTCGCCCGACACCGGTTTGCACCTCATCGAACATCAGAAGCAAACCGAATTCATCGGCAGTGGCTCGCAATTGCCGAAGATAATCTAAATCGGCCGCGCGAATGCCGCCTTCGCCTTGAATCGGTTCAACCAGAATACCGGCTGTTTCCGGGCTAATTGCGTTGCGCAATTCATTCAGATTACCGAATGGAACTTGGTCAAAGCCATCGACCATCGGGGCGAAGCCAGCCAAGTGTTTTTCTTGGCGGCCAGCGGCGATGGTCGCCAGTGTCCGGCCATGAAACCCGCCTTCGACTGTGATGACGCGGAATTTTTCAGGGTGGCCCTGATCGCTGTGATAGCGGCGGATCATTTTGATGCCGCATTCAATGGCTTCGGCACCAGAGTTCGAAAAGAAAACCGTGTCGGCAAAGGTGTTTGCGACCAGCAGTTCAGCGGCGCGTTCTTGGCCGGGAATGCGATAGAGATTTGAGACATGCCACAGTTTTTGCGCCTGATCGGTCAGGGCTTTAACCAAGGCGGGATGCGAATGCCCCAGCGAGCACACAGCAATACCTGCGGCAAAATCCAAATATCGCTCGCCGTTGGTCGCAAACAAATAAGGCCCTTCACCATGATCAAACATGATGTCGATGCGGGCGTAGGTGGGCATGACGGCCGGTATCACGGCGCTCTCCCATAACCGTCCGGCAGTGGAACAGCGCTGATGACTGGAACCTGTCCGGTGTGGTTCCGCGCCGCTTTGAAACGATACGGGCGGCACACGCGATGCCGCCCAACGCCTCAAAAAGAGCGTGGCATTATTAGCATGCGGAAGCAGGCTGTCAACGATGCTACAAACAGGGTGAAGCTAAAAAAGTGTTTTAGCTCTTGAGCTTGTAACCTGTTTGCAACAATCGGTAGGCCAGAAGGGCGAACAAAGCTGTCAGCGATAGATTGATGATGATGCCGACGAGCAGTGATCCTTCCGCATGGCCGATCACACCAGCGCGAAAACCATCCATCAGATAGAAAACCGGGTTATAGGCTAAAAGTGTCTGCCCAAAGGCGGGCAGGCGCTCCAGCGAGAAGAAGGTCGCCGACAAAAACGTGAGCGGTATGACAATGAAGGACCGGGCCATTTCCATTTGATCCCACTTTTCTGCCCAAAGGCCAACAATCAAGCCGAACAATGAAAATAGACACGCGCTGACGGTCGCGAAGACCAGAACCAAACGCCAGTCATGAATGCCAGTAGGAACAAGCAGTGCTGCCACAACGAAGACGGCGGTGCCAACAAACAGCCCCCGCAAGACCCCTGATGCCGTTAGGGCGATTAAAATTTCCAAAGCGGTCAAAGGCGGCATGAGGATATCTTCAATCGTCCGTTCCATTTTATCTTCGACCATGTTGCTGCTGGTGTTTTCAAACGCATTTTGCGCGATGGTCATCATCACCAAGCCCGGAACCAAGAATGCGCCAAAGTCAATCCCGGCGACCATGTTCGGATCATCAACGGCCAAAACGAAGACAACGAGGTAAAGCAGTGTGGTGATAACAGGGGCGGCAATTGAATAACTGGAGATCTTAAAAAATCGATTGAATTCGCGCCGAAAGAGAGTCCAAACCCCCAATCTGTTGTGGCCTTTCGGCCAATCGGCGACGGGGATTTCGCGGTTCATCTGTCGCCTACGCTTTAAGTTTGAAGCCGGATTTGAACAGTCGATAGCTAATGATCCAAAGCGTCGCATCAACCCCAACCATGACCGCCACACCGATCAACGGGTTGGTGTCTGAATACCCGATAAAGCCATAGCGAAAGCCATCAATCATATAGAGAAAGGGGTTCAAATGAGCGATGGTCTGGGCCACGGCGGGCAAGCGATCAATGGTGTAAAAGGTGCCAGACAAGAATGACAAGGGCGTTACGACAAAATTGGTCAGTGCGGCCATGTGGTCAAACTTTTCGGCCCATATACCGCCAATCACGCCCAATAAAGACAGCATCAAAGACGCTGCAAAGGCATGAAAGACAATGTAACCTAGGGCGTGCATATGCATGTCGACAACTAGGCTCATGGCAACGCCAACAACCAACCCAACAGTTAAGCCACGGGTGGCCCCGCCTAACGCAATGGCGGCGGTCAGCTCATTCGGGGTGAACGGAGGCATCAGGGTATCCACAATGTTGCCCTGAACTTTTGAAATCACGATGGACGATGATGTGTTCGCGAATGCATTTTGCGCGATGGCCATCATAATAAGGCCGGGAGCGAGAAATTCGACGAAGGGGAACCCCGCCGCCGTGCGGTCTGCACCACCCAAGGCCAAGGCGAAAACGGCCAGGAAAAGCAACGTTGTTACAACTGGCGCGAAGAGTGTTTGAAGGTAAACCTTCATGAACCGACGCACTTCACGGGAATACAAGCTCCAGACGCCGACGGCGTTGGACATGCGGATTAAGTGTGGGGCCGGCTGGGGCGATGGTATTGTCATGGCGCGGGGTTATAGCCCGTTCGCCCCCCTCGTGTCATGATCGAACAATGACTGGTGACGTAAAATCTTCAAATACCAAGCGTCTGGGGGCAAAACGTCCAAGTGCCAAAAGCCCTGGCGCGAAGCGTCGGCGCGAGCCAAAGCCTGCATCGGCCTCGAATCTGGCGAATGTGGCTGAATACTATCTGGCGCGGTTTCAGGCGACAGAGGCCATGGTGCGCGATGTCTTGATGCGACGGCTGCGTCGTTCAGAGCGCCTGCACGGCACGGATCCTCATGATTTGATGCCAGCCATTGACGATATTTGTGCCCGCTATAAGCGGATCGGGCTGATTGATGACGCTGTTTATGCTCGATCTCAGGTGCAATCGTTGTTTGGTCGAGGCTTGCCACCGTTCCGCATTCGCCAGCGTTTGATGTCGAAAGGTGTGGCTGCCGATGTAATTGATGTGACCTTGGATGAATTGAGTGAGCAAGCTGGCAATGTCACCTTAAAGGCCTGCATTCGGTTGGCCGAACGGCGGCGGCTGGGGCCATTTCGAGTTTCTGGCAACCGAGCAGACCGCCGTGCCAAGGATTTGGCGGCTATGGCGCGTGCGGGTTTTGGCTTTGGTGTGGCCAGCCGGGTGATTGACGCGGACACCATCAAGGAGGCCTTCCAGCTTATTGACGACGATTTCTAGTGTGGTGGTTTCGACGTTCACCACATTTTTTGAGGCGGCCACTTTAGGGAACTTCAGAACCATAACCACACGAGATCACTATGTTGCTAGTGTTCCAATCGAATCTGAAATTCAAAATAGACTGGACCACAATGAACCGAACTTCAGATTCGGGACACTAGAGATAACCTAAAGCCTGCGGCGCGTTGACCAATCGGGCACAATAAGCTTAGGGTCCAAACTCATTCAGACTAAATCCAACCCACGACATGCCGGGACTGAACACCTAGGGTTAACAATGATTAAACGGGCCTTCCCCTCCTTGATTGACAGCGACGTTGCCACCCTTGAGGAACGCTGCGAACAACGGACGTTCGTCAGCGGTCAAACGGTCATTCAAGAAGGCTCCATCGCCGAGGCGTTGTACGTCATTGTGCGGGGAAAAGCGCGTGTCATGCGGAACTTCCTCGATAACTTGACGGCTGAATTCACAGGCCCCCTTGGCCCCGGTGATTTGTTGGGTGAAATTTCTTTCATTGATAAGTCGGGCGCAAGCGCGCGCATTGTCGCGGATGGCGACGTCACCGTTGTCGCGCTGCCAAAACCAATGATCGATGCCATGATTGAAGAGGACACCGCTTTTGCCGGTCGGCTTTATCATTCAATTCTCATGACGTTGTGCATGCGGTTACGAAAAACCAATATGCGGGTTTTACCCCCAGGCGATAGTTGAAGGACTCTGATTTTTTATGTCTCTGACGATCTATCATAATCCGAGATGTTCAAAATCGCGGATGACACTTGCGTTGCTGCGCGAGCATGGACATGAACCTACGGTTATTGAATACCTTAAAACGCCGCCTGATGGTGTGACCTTAAAGGCGGCATTGGCGGCTATGGGATGCGGTCCGCGGGATATTTTGCGGGCGAAAGAGGCTGCGGAAGCCGGTTTAGATGATCCATCCCTTGATGACGATGCGTTGATTGATCTGATGGTCAAGACTCCGATTGTGATTGAGCGACCCCTTGTCACGAACGGCACAAAAGCGGCCATGGGGCGACCGCCAGAAGCCGTCTTAGATATATTGGATTGATCTTATTGGGTGGCGCGCTTGCCCTCGGGGGGGCATCGCTTGCACTATGCAGCCACAAGTTCATGGGGATGGCGCGCCGTTCGGGGCTGCGCTCAATGGGGACAGATAAGATGGCGGCGGACAGTCCGACACCTGAGTCGAAAAAGAACGTGAGACGCATTCCAGCCGTGCGCGGCAAAGGGCCTGGCAAAGACTCTGGGGCGACGGGAGATGTAGCCAAGAAACCGGCGCCAAAAGTCGCGGTGACGCCGCGCAAACCCCCTGCGAAGACGGCAGCAAAAGCGGCAGGGCAACCAGCGACAGCACCACGCGCCGCAGCGCCAGCGGGTTTACGAGAACGGGAGGCTCAGCGGGTCTTTGCGCTCGCCGCCGATTATCATCGCCGTGGATTGTTGGAAGACGCCGTGCGCGGTTATGCGCGGGCGTTGACGTTAAATCCGATGATGGCCGATGTGTACAACAACATGGGCGTCGCTTTACGCGCCATGGGACGGCTAGAGGCCGCTGTTGCCTGTTATCGCCGCGCCCTGGCCCTTAGTGTCGATAATCCATCGACCTATTCAAACATGGGTAATGCCTTGCGCGAACTTGGTCGCTTGCGCATTGCCGCAGCCAGCCACAGCCAGGCTGTTAAATTGGCACCGGGTTCTGCCGAGGCTGTCTATAATTTGGGCTTAACCCTTCGTGATATGGGCCAAGTGGATCGCGCCATGGGTTGCTTTAACCGGGCTCTTCAAATTCGCCCAGACTATGCAGAAGCCCATTGGGACAGATCTCTTAGCCTGTTGCTTGATGGTGATTTGACGCGCGGGTTTGACGGATACGAATGGCGCTGGCAACTGGATCGCAGCCCGCCGCGCGATTTTTCTCAGCCCGTATGGACCGGCAAACCCCTACCTGGCAAAACGTTGTTCATTCATCAAGAACAAGGCTTTGGCGACATGATCCAGATGGCCCGGTTTGCTGCCATGGCGCGCACCCAGGTCGGTCAGGTGATCGTTGAATGTCAGGCAGAGATGGCGCGGTTGATGTCAACGGTACGCGGCATCGATAAGGTTCTGATCCGGGGCGCACCGGTGCCAAAGTTTGATACCTACATTCCAGCCTTATCCTTGCCGCGTGTTTTGGGAACAACGCTGGAGACCATTCCAGCAGATGTGCCCTATATCCGCCCGCCCGATGTTGGCAGCATTCGTCTGCCAACGTCAGTTGGTCGTCAAATTAAAGTGGGTGTCGCGTGGGCCGGTAAGCCAACGCACCGTAATGACCGCAATCGGTCTGTGCCCTTCGGCTATTTCCTCGATCTGATGGGCGTTCCCGGCTTTACCATGTTCTCGCTGCAAAAAGGCGATCGCGCGGCCGATCTCAAAACCATGAGCTCTGAAGCCTTGATTATGGACTTAGGCGATAAATTGGGCGATTTTGCCGACACCGCCGCTGTGATTGATCAGCTTGATCTGGTCATAACCGTGGACACAGCGGTTGCCCATGTTGCGGGTGCAATGGGCAAGCCAACATGGGTGTTGTTGCCGTTCGCCCCGGATTGGCGCTGGCTTCGTGAGCGCACCGATAGCCCCTGGTATCCATCTGTGCGTCTGTTCCGCCAACCGGCGACGGGGGATTGGGACAGTGTGTTCGCTGATGTGCGCCGGGCCATGCGGGCGCGCTTAACCGGCACGCCGCCGCCGAAAACCGATCCCGAAGATTTGCCACAAGCTTAAAAGCGATACCCGTACCGCAGCCCGACTGTTTCTAGGCCTTCGTTTGTATCGCATAGGTAGGCGTTCGAGATGTGATCAAGCATCAGTGAGACGCCGTGGTGGTCGTCAAAGCGGTACCCAACCTCGACCGCACCGCGAAACAGTGTCGTGCAACCCAGGTTCTTTTTGTTCGGTGACACATTCGTCGTTTCGCCATTGTGAACCGCGCCACCGCCATGAAGTCCGGCGAAGAAATTGCCCGCCAGATACCATTCGTAGCTTAGGCCACCATAGAGTTGGCTGGTATCACCGGCGGTGTTGATGCTGGTGCCGAGATGCGGGCGAGGGGACCCAATAACCTCCAAAAAATCTGGTGAGTGGAAAATAAACTCGGCGTTCAGATCGACCGACCCTTCTTCCCGCTGGGTTTGAACCGTAAACGGCCCGACATCATGGGCCATCAAACCAACCCGAATTTCAGACAGAAAACTGTCAGCGCGGCTCAGATCAGACCGCCGGGTGCCGACTTTGGTTAAATCACCGGTCGCAGCCGGTGTCATTGCGCTGTGGCTGGCGGCTATTTGGGGTTCTCGTGCGCTATCGGCTGCGCCGGTGGGTTTGCCCGCATTCGCCACGTCTGCGCCGTCGCCCAGGAAAACCGACATATCGTAAATCGTTGAGCCAGCCATAGCTGGCAGAGCAGCGGTTGCTAAAATTGCGCTGATCGCAAAGCCGCTGAAATAATGCACAATTTTGAGATTTTCCACGCTCTTTCCTTCGTTCGCCGAAGCGGAAAAATCCGCGATCTAAAGAGTTTATTTACCCTCCTGTCAGCACACTGTCCATGGGCGGAAAGGTCTCCGCTAAATAGGTGTATGGGCCAAGGACTTGGGCATGGCCAAGGCAATGCCAAGCGCGTTTGCGCAAGGTGAAACGATTTACCGAGAGGGCGACTCCGGCGACAAGGCATTTGTCGTCGCCTCTGGGCGTGTCGAACTGTCTAAAGTCCAACAGGGCGCCAGCCGCCCGATCCGCATCGTCGAAACCGGTCAGGTGTTTGGCGAATCCGGCATGGTTACGGGTGGCATTCGCGAAGATACGGCCCGGGCCTTGGGGCCTGTAACGCTAGAAGCCCTTGATCGCAAAGCGTTTTTGAAGTCTGTCCAATCAAAGCCGGAAATGGCCTTGGACGTTATGGGGCTGCTGTCACAGCGTCTGCGTGATGCCGATGAAGCGAGCCTTCGGGCCAAGGCGAAGAAGGCTGGGCCAACCATTATTGAGCGCCTTATTGAGGCTGCCGGGTTTGGCCGCAACGCATTGAATGGGCCACCGGCAAAGTTAGATATTCGTGTCTGCGGTTTCGCCGGAGATGACGACGGGATCGCCCAAAAGCGTCTGATTGCCGTGTTCGAATCGCTGAAGACAATTCGTGTGCGTGCGATCTCAAAATGTTTTGATTCGGAAGGGCAAACCGAATCCCGGTCCCTTCGGTCCCTAGAAACTCTGGCCCGGCGCAGTGCCATTGAGGCGGGAACGGACCTGATTATTTGGGGCGAGAAAACCGATGGCGGTGCCGATTTTGCGATCCGGTTTACCTCTCGGGTAGCCGGTGATCCGGCGGTCGTTGGCCTTTTTGGCCCTTGGGACAGCCTGCCGCTGACGGCCGAAGCCGACCCCGCTCTTGATGCCCTGATCGCCGCCGCCGCGCTTACGGCGCTAGTTCCCGCTGATGCGCATCGGCGCGCCCTATTGGGACGGGCCTTCCATCCAACCTTGAAGCCAGCAATCGAAGCTTTAAAAATGTTGCCGCTCGACCTGACGAAAAAAGAACGCGCCCAAACGCATGTGTGTTTCGCGCACGTCGCGGCAACAGCCGCCGCCCGCGATATTGCCGCACGGGGTAATGGCTCGATAGCGGCTGATCTAAACGGATTGGCACAAAAAGCCTATTCGAATGCGCTGGAAAGCCTCCACGAGCCAGATGCCCCAGCCGTTTGGACGATGATCCATAAAAACGCTGGCTTATTGCTGGCCCAGGGTGGTGCGGCAACAAGTGCGGCTTCTTTGGAGTTGGCCATCAGCCACATCGAAGATGCTCTTGATACCCTCGACCGGATTGACATGCCGTGGGATTGGGCTGCCTTACAGGAAATCCTGGGCGGTGCCCTCTATCGCTTGGACAAAACCACCGACGGCACGGACGGCGATATTCTGCGCGAGTCGTTAACAGCGTATCAAAACGCCTTGTTGGTCTTTACGCGAAAAGAATCTCCGCAAAAATGGGCCAGTCTACAAACCAGTGTTGCCCGCGTGGCTCAAATACTGGGCAAACAGATGCATAACCCGTCCCTTATCGAGCACGCGGTGGAAGCCTGCGAGCAGGCCCTGCTGGTGCGCAGTCGGGCCAGAACACCAGGACTATGGGCCTCGACTCAAAACAACCTTGGCACGGCGCTATTCCTATTGGCAGAAATGACCGAACGCGATGCCGCCCTAACGTATGCGGCAGAGGCGTTTCGGGCGGCGTTGTCGGTCTATGAAGTGACGGGGCCGGTCAACATGATTGCCGTCGTTGAACGAAATTTGGCGCGTGTTGAAGGCGTGCTTGCCCCCATGCGCGAACATAACGCGAGCCTGATCGACTGGTCAGAAATCGGCGCGGCGGCAGAACAAAAAGACGATCTAGACGACGTCACCACGCCTAAACAGCGACACGCTTTGCTCAACTTTGGTCGCGCTGCTGCCGGATAGGTGCCAGAGGGGCATTCGTGTTCTGGCCATCAACGCCCAAAATCTTTCCCCATCGACCCTTGACGTTCTCTGGGATGGACGCCTATCTCACCGCTCGTTAAATCAAACCGCCACCTTGACGAGATATCATGAGCGCCCTGATTGAGATCGACAATTTGACCAAACGATTTGACAGCTTCACAGCTGTTGATGATTTGTCGTTGTCTGTTGATCGCGGCGAGGTGCTTGGCTTTTTAGGGCCAAACGGTGCCGGTAAATCGACAACGATGAAGATGGTGACGGGGTTTCTGGAGCCCACCTCTGGTGCGGTGCACATTGCCGGACACAACATGGCGACAAGCCCGGTTTTAGCCAAACGCCATTTGGGCTACTTGCCTGAAGGCGCGCCAAGTTATGGCGACATGACGCCAAAAGCGTTCTTAGAATTTGTTGCCCGGGTGCGTGGGTTCGATGGCGAACAACGTCGCCGCCGGGTCGATCAAGCCGCTGACCAATGCGAATTGGGCAAGGTTCTAACCCAGCCTATTGATACTTTGTCAAAAGGGTTCCGCCGCCGGGTCGGTTTGGCCCAAGCGATTATTCACCAGCCTGAAGTTCTCATCTTGGATGAGCCAACAGATGGCCTGGACCCCAATCAAAAACGCCACGTTCGCCGTTTGATCTCTGATATGGCAGCCAGCACGGCGATCATTGTCTCGACCCACATCTTGGAAGAGGTCGACGCCGTTTGCTCGCGGGCGGTGATTGTGAACCGAGGCCGGATCGTTCTGGATGATACGCCGCGTAATCTGCTGGCGCGCGCCACAGACTTTGGATCGCTGACGTTGGTAACAGATGCGGCTTTGGCCCACGATGCGTGTGGCGCGATTGCGTCCCTAACCGAAGTCCAGGGCGTGAATGCCCGGATCGGACGGGATGGGGCCGTTCGCCTAGAGATTTCGTCCGCCGCCGGAAAAGACGCGACGCCTGCCGTCGCTGCATTATTTCGTGAGAAAAACTGGCCCGTGCACGAGCTGCGCACAAATGATGGATCGCTTGATTCCGTTTTCTGGGCAGCAACCGAAGGACCATCAGAGGCCGCAGGCGTTGCGCTTGATACAGGTGAGAGCGCGGCCAATGGCTAATATTCTCATCATTGCCGAGCGTGAACTGCGTGGCTACTTCGCGACGCCTCTGGCCTATGTTTTCTTGGTCATCTTCTTGGTGGCAAACGGGGCGTTCGGGTTTTTCTTGGGTGGGTTCTTCGATAATGGCCAAGCCAACCTAACACCCTTCTTTAGCTTTCATCCGTGGCTTTATCTGTTGCTGATTCCGGCAATTTCAATGCGGTTGTGGGCGGAAGAACGAAAATCTGGAACCATCGAGTTATTAATGACGTTGCCCATCTCAACCATCGAAGCTGTCTTAGGCAAGTTTTTTGCAGCCTGGCTTTTCGCAGGTGTTGCGCTGGTTCTAACCGCGCCGATGTGGCTGACGGTCAATTACTTAGGCGATCCAGATAACGGCGTCATCTTGGCTGGATATGTCGCAAGCTTTCTAACCGCTGGGGCCTTTCTGGCAATTGGCGGGTGTTTGTCAGCGGCGACCCGCAATCAAGTTATCGCTTTTATCCTGACCGCCGCCGTCGCCTTTTTGTTTACGATGGGTGGCTCTGAATTGGTTTTAAGCACCGTGCAACCCTGGGCGCCGACCTGGGTGGTCGAAGCCGTCCGCGCCTTTGGCGTGCTAGAGCATTACGAGCGCATGATGAAGGGTGTGATTGACCTTCGCAGCCTCGTCTATTTTACCAGTTTGATTGTCGTGTGGTTGATGGCGTCTGCCGTTGTCATCGGCGTTAAGAAAGCGGATTGACGCCATGGCAGATCGATTCTCAAAAACGGGAAGTGGTAACAGCAAAGGTCGTGCGGCTCTCGCCCTGGCGTTGTTGGCCGTGCTGTTCGTGTCCGTTAATGTGATGACGGCGAATATGCTGCAAGGTCTGCACATCGATGCAACCGAGGATGACTTGTTTACTGTGTCTGATGGCACGAAGTCCGTGTTGGAAAGTATTCCAGAACCTATCCATTTGCGGCTTTATTACACACCGCCCTTGGGCGATGTCGCACCAACGTTCGCGACCTATTACCAGCGGGTTCGAACGCTTTTACAGCAGTATGTCGATATCTCTGTTGGCGGTGCAGCGGGCCGGTTGGTTTTAGAATTTCCGAACCCTGAGCCGTTTTCTGATGTGGAAGACCGCGCGGTTTCTTTCGGTTTGCAGGGCATCGCTTTGGACGATTCTGGTGATCTCGGCTACTTCGGTATTGCCGCGACCAACAGCACCGACGACCAAGAAGTGATTCCGTTCTTGGGGTTGGAGCGCGAAAGCTTTTTGGAATACGACCTGACCAAGATGATCGCGTCGTTGGCGACGCCCGAAAAGCCAATGATTGGTTTGATCTCGACGTTGCCGATGATGGGTGGACCGCCGCAGGCGCAAGGCGCGCCACCGCAACCCCGTTGGGCGTTGATGGATGCGTTGGCCCCGTTCTATCAGGTGCGGAATCTCGGCGCTGGTATCGAGAACATTGACCCGGAAATTGGCATCTTGCTGATTGTCCACCCCACTGGGTTATCGGACCTCACACAATACGCCATTGATCAGTTCGTCATGGCCGGTGGCCGAGCCATGGTGTTCATTGATCCCAATCCAGAGATTAGCCGCCTGTTTCCAGGGCCGCTTGGCCCGCGCCAACCCCAAGCCAGCGAGATGGATCGCTTGTTAACGGCCTGGGGCATTCAGATGGAACCGGATGTGACCGCTGCGGATTTGGATGCGGCGCGGCGCGTGACGATCAGCCAAGGGGGCCAGCAACAACCCGCCGACTACGTCGCGTGGTTGGAACTGGGGCCAGAAAATGGAGATGCGGATGATCCGGTCGCGGGTGCATTTACGCTGCTTCATACGGCAACATCCGGTATCTTGAAGCCGGTTGAAGGCGCAAAAACAACCTTTACGCCGCTGCTGAAAACCGGCGAACGATCCATGCGATTGGCCGTAAATCAGGTTCGCACAAGCCCGGATGTGCTGGCTTTATTCCGAGAGTTTGAGCCCAGTGGTGAGGCCCTGACCTTGGCCGCGCGTCTCTCTGGGCCGACCTATTCCGCGTTCCCCGATGGCCCGCCAGACGGATTTGAGCCTGCGCTTGGTGAAGACGCTCCCAAACACCTGACGACATCGCGCAAAGATCTCAATATTGTCGTCATCGCCGACGTTGATATGCTGCACGAAATTTTATGGGCCGACCGGCAGAACGTATTGGGTCAAAGCGTGATCGTGCCAAATGCCGATAACGGCAATTTCATTGTGAATGCCTTGGATAACTTGGCCGGGTCAGACGCCCTGATTGGCCTGCGGGCGCGCACCGTTCAACAACGCCCCTTCACACGGGTCGAAGAATTGCGGCGTGCCTCAGAACAAGCCTTCTTGCAACGCGAACAAGACTTGCTGGATCAACTAGGCAGTATCCGCGAACGATTGGCCTCTTTAACGCAACGAGAGTCCAACACGGCGACTGACCTGACAATCAGCGAAGAAGAGGACCGTGCGCTTGTCCAGGCGCGCGCAGAAATGATCGCGACCCGCCAAGAACTACGCGCCGTCCAACGGGCTTTGCGTGCTGATATTGAAACGCTGGAAAGCAATGTGAAAGCCATCAATATTTTCGCCGCCCCGGCCCTAATTTTGGTGATGGCCCTTGGCGTTGCCATCGTCGGTCGCCGCCGCCGTTCTCTCGCCGTGAAGACGGGGTAACGCGATCATGCGATCCAGCCATCTCATCCTTCTTAGTGCCGTGACCAGCCTGGCTGTTATTGGCGCGGCCATCTCGCTCGGCACCAATGTCGGACCATCCTTGCCCGAGCGCAACGGTGAGGCGGTCTATCCCGGCTTGAAGGACGCCCTGCCGAGCATTTCGCAGGTTCGCCTGAAAACGCCGTTGATCGACTTCACGTTTGAATCAGACGGGGCCCTATGGCGGGTCAAAGAAAGGGACGGGTTTCCGGCTGATATGCAAAAGCTGGCAGAAACCGTCTTTGCGCTTTCTGATTTAACCTATGTCGAGCCCAAAACAGCAAACCCAGAACGGTATGCGCGGCTTCAAATTGAAGACCCGTTCGCCGAAGGGGCGGCATCGCGCGGCATTCAAATTATGGGCAGCAACGGCGACGTCTTGGTCGACCTGATCGCCGGGCGGCGCAAGTTTGATCTGTCATCGGGCACCGCAACGCGGGGTCTTTATATCCGTAAACCTGGCGATGACCGGGGGTGGTTGGCAGCGGGCACGCTTAGCCTTTCAGATGATGCGGAAACCTGGCTGGATGAAGTCTTGCTGACGATTGATCCGATGCGCATGCGCCGCGCTGTCTTGGTTCACCGCGACGGCGAACGTGTTGAGATCGTCCGAGGTGCAGCCAGTGACCCCTATCGCGCAATCACGATACCCAAGGGATCAACGCCAAAGAAAGAAAGCAGCCGCGCCAACATCGCGACGGTCTTGGAAAACTTCACACTGCATGATGTGGCCCGTTTGTCGGACCTATCATTTGTCGGCGGTGAAAACGTTGACACACTATTCGAGACCTTTGACGGTTTGACGGTTTCTGCGCGCCTACTACGTGCAGCGTCAGATGGCGACGAAGCGCAGTATTGGGCCATGATCTCAGCACGAGCTGATGACGATTCGCCGGATGCGGTGAAGGCGGAAGCCGCCGCCCTCAACGCCAAAGCTGAGGGTTGGATATTTCGTATCCCAACGTGGAAAAGTGCGCAAATGGTTAAGCGCAACATCGACCTGATCGAAACCGGCGAATAATCAGAAGTTCAGCGAAATATCGCGATGATGCGATTGGCATGCAGCAACATCGCTGGCCAAATCTGCGGGCAGGCGGCTGAGGCCGCGCACCCCAACCGTGGGGGCAAGGGTTGTTAAATCGCCACTCACATTCTTTCAAAAATAACCCGAAATGCTGCTTTGGAACACCATTGAATTTACGCATATGACGTTTGGCCCTCCTCTCGGGTATGCAAGCATACCCTGCCGGGCAATGGCTTCCAAAAGTTCTCAATTCCGTTGATATGATTGGCCTTATCTGCAAATAGCCAAGGTATCCCTTTTGGATGAAGAGTTTTTCAGCGCGGATTGGTGAGGGGGGTCAGCACTCAACAATGTTAACGGCAAGTCCGCCTTCACTGGTTTCTTTGTACTTGGCCTGCATGTCTTTGCCGGTTTCAAACATTGTTTTAATGCAATGGTCGAGTGGCACGTGGTGGGTGCCATCGCCATGCAGCGCCAGCCGTGCGGCGTTGATCGCTTTGACCGCGCCCATGGTGTTGCGTTCGATACACGGAATTTGAACCAAGCCGCCGATTGGATCGCAGGTCAGGCCGAGATTATGTTCCATGCCAATCTCGGCTGCATTTTCGATCTGATTGTTGGTGCCGCCCAATACGGCGCACAAGGCACCGGCTGCCATAGAACACGCGACACCGACTTCTCCCTGGCAGCCAACTTCGGCGGCAGAGATGGAAGCGTTTTGCTTATACAGTGATCCAATCGCTGCCGCCGTTAGCAACATGCAGCGAATACCTTCTTGAGACGCGCCGGGGATAAACCGTTCGTAATAGGCAATCACGGCAGGGATAACGCCGGCAGCGCCATTGGTGGGTGCCGTCACGACCCGGCCACCGGCGGCATTTTCTTCATTCACAGCCAAGGCGAACAAATTGACCCAATCCAAAGGCTCTAGGGTGTCGCCATCGGCCTCAATGTCTTTGGCTTCTAGATTACGTAGGATCAACGCCGCGCGGCGTTTCACCCGCAACCCGCCGGGCAGTTCCCCAGTTTCGCGAATGCCGCGTTCGATGCAGCTATCCATCGCACCCCAGAGGGCATCCAGGCCTTCATTCACCTCGGCATCGCTGAGGCGCGCGTTTTCATTTGCGCGGGCGATCTGGGCAATGGTCAGGCCTTGTTGTTGTCCAATCGCCAGCAGGGCACGCGCCGAATTAAACGGATAGGGAATTTCTAGGTTTGATCCGGCATCGGCTCCACCTGCCTCGGCCTCGTCGGCACTGAGAACAAACCCTCCGCCAACGGAATAATAGGTACGCTCAAGTATCACGCTGCCCGAAATATCGTAGGCATGAAATGTCATCGTGTTGGAATGTTCTTCGCGGAACTCGCCAAATCGAAAAATCAGGTCCGCGCGTTCGTCCCACGAAATCGTATGGGTTCCACCCAGCGCCAGCGTATTGGATTCGCGCACGGCTGCAATCCGTTCGGCCACAGTGTGTGGATCAACTTTGTCCGGTGCTTCGCCCATCAGCCCTAAGATGATTGCAATATCTGTCGCATGGCCGTGGCCGGTCATGGCCAGTGAACCGTACAAGTTACATTCAACCCGGATGACAGACTCAATCAGTCGCCGTGACTCCAAGGCCATGACAAACCGCAAGGCGGCCTTCATCGGGCCAACTGTATGGCTGCTGCTGGGGCCAATCCCAATTTTGAACAGATCAAAGACGCTGACAGTCATTCTCGCTCTCCCCCGAAACGCGATAATCTTAGCACATAATGCGCCTCGCGGGAGATGCGCCGTGTGGGCGCGCCGCGCAAGCAGATTCATTACACCAGTTTACGGGATGTGCTATCTTCCCAGGTTTTCTCTGATACCAAACTGTCGTTTTCAAAAGCCTCGACCGACCCACCAAAATAAAAGGTCTCGGCATCTGCCGTCATCCACGTTTTGGTTTCCGTGCGCGTCATGGCACCGGGTCTGCCAACCGTTTGGGTCCAGTGTGTCTCTTGCCGGGCCGAGAGCGGATCATCGGGATGGATAGAAAACACCGCCCGTTGAATTGTACCAACCTGCAAGCGATGGCCTGGGAATTGTCGGGAACCGTGGTCATCATACTTGGTCAAGGTAACAACGCCACTTATGGCGTCAGTCGAAACCTCGCAACGTAAGTCGCCTTTCTCCAACGGCGTGAAATCGACGGGTGCCGCATGCTTCGGTTCATCAAAGGAAACGACTGGATCGCCTGCTTCGGCATGGTATAGCGGCACAGATAAGGTGGTCTGGCCTAAGGCGATGTTAACAGTTGCCTTGATCGGGCTGGGCCAGATCGTTGGCCAATAAGATGTGGAAATCGACAGCCGCAGCCGATGACCTTTCGGCACGATATAAGCGCATTCATCCATCGCAACCGTCACTGAAACATCATGCCCCACCGGTAAAGGTTCGGGCGTTTCATGACTGTTGCGGTGGGTCAGATTTAAAACACCAACGGTGACACGGGTCGCAATGGTGTCGGGGTATACGTCCGATAGGCGAACAGCGAGATTGGCAACAGGTTGGTCGGACGCCAGGGTTAGAGACACAGAAGGCCTGCCCAAAATCGCCCAGTCGTCTTCCAGCGGTGCGGTCTCAAACACCAAGGAGCCGCCATCATCCAAAGATTGATCGCCGGGAAAATTATCAAAATGCGAAAGCTCGCAGAACGTCCCGCCGTGTAGGCCGACGGTTTGCGGTGAACAGACAGACTGCCGCGCCGCTGATTGTGGGCTGATCTTCAGCGCGCCAGGGCATAAATGCAGCGTCGTATCAGTCCGACGTGATCCTGGCCCTTCCGGTTCCGCTATCCATTTGCCATCGCGGTGCGCGTATGTTGTTGAGGGGCGAACGCTGTCCATCAGGTAGGCACGATAGGTTGGGTCTGATTCAGCCCCGTTGTCGATGCCTTTCAGATACTTGTCGTACCAGCGGATCATTTCGCCGAGAAAATCAATGCGGGGGCCGGGTGTCGCAAAGTGCGGATATTTGTGCATCCAAGGACCGTTAATGCCTTTGACGGGAACGTGTGGGCCTAAGCGGTTGATCAACCGGGCAACGGCATTCTTGTATCCGTCACCCCAACCGCCGACACACAGCGTTGCCGCTTTGATCGCAGAGATGTCTTCACACACAGAGCCGTGTTTAAAGTAATCATCGCGGTGTTGATGGTGCATCCAGGGCGTCAGCATCAACGGTTGATTCTGCAACCGATTGATCCACGTTTCGCGCCAATCATTGCGCAGCAAGGTGTCTGGTGGGCGGCTCATGTAGCTCATCATTTGGCCGCACCAGCCTTGGTTCTCGGTCAAGAGGCAGCCGCCCCGGTAATGAATGTCATCTTCATAGCGGTCATCGGTGAAGCAAATCGGAATGATGGCCTTGATTGCAGGGTGCCCACGCGCAGCAATTTGCAGGGCGTTAAACCCGCCCCAAGAAATACCATGAATGCCGACCTCGCCGGAACACCAGGGTTGGGCAATCAACCAATCGATGACCTCAAGCGCATCATCTTGTTCTTGCCGGGTGTATTCATCATACAACAAGCCATCGGATTCACCGGCACCCCGCATATCGACCCGGACGCAGGCATAGCCGTGTCCGGCCAGATACGGGTTTGTCAGTGCGTCACGTTCTGCCGTGCCGTCGCGTTTGCGGTACGGCAGGTATTCCAGCAAGATCGGAACGGGCTTGTCGTCTGCATCTTCTGGCATCCACAAACGCGCCGCCAATCGGCAGCCGTCGGCTAACGTGATCCAGGTGTTTTCAATTTCCTTCACCGCATGGGGCAGAGAATTGATAACATTCATAAAGCACCGCCGCCCATATATCCCATGGGGGGCAGTGGCCCTAATAATCCAATGCCTTCATCGGCACGGGCCAACAAGCTACGCGGCAAATAATCGCCGGTGATGGCGATGGGGGCGGGCACGTCGCGCCAGTGTTGGCCATTCGCAATAATATGATCCGCTGCACGATTGGCATTTGAGAACGGGTTGGCGAACGGCACCTTTGCCGCTTCTTCGAACAGGGTTGCGACGACATTGGAGACTCGGTCAGAAAGGTCATTGGCTGCTGCCGTATCCGTCTCGTTCAGGCGGGCAATGTCTGCCAGCCAAGGGCCGAACGCATTTGCAGTTGATAGCAACCAGCCATCATAGTCACCGCCTGGTTTTAGGGCCTGGGCATAGCCCCCTTCGGCACCGCGCAGCATGTAAACACGCTTGTCTTTGAATCCAGCTTTGCTGACGGCGTCTTCGCCGCTGGTGTCTTTAAACAAGATAACGCGACCGGTGTCGGTCAGGGTTTTTAAGGTCGCGGCCTCGATTGTGCATTGCACAACTTGTGGCAATTGATAAACCGCAATGGGCAGGGTGGTTGCGTCCAGAACCGCATGATAGTGCGCGAGAATGGCCGCTTGGTCTGCATCGGCTTGGATGGGTGGACAAATTGTGTGACCAACCACGGTGCCTGCGGCCCGGCCCTCGGCGGCCCAGGCCTCAACCCGCTTGGCGCGGGCAATGACCTGATCGGTGGTTGCGCGCAGGCTGCCAAAAATCAGGGCCGTGCTTGAATCAAAGGCATCACGGCGTTCAGCCAACGTCAGAATTTGGTCGAACATGATGTCATCCATGTCCCAACCATCGCCCGTTGACCCCGCCAACAAAAAGCCCCGCACGTTCTGGCGGATGGCTCGGGCGTGCTGTGCTATGCGATCTGGATCAAGCTGATCGCCGCCGGGTTTGTAGTGCGACAGCAAGGGCACCCAGAGAGAGATTGAGTGCGCGAGTTCCGTGGGCGTCATTGGTTAGTTTCCTTCACCAGTTCACTGTGTGTTTTCATGCTTGCGTCGGGCGGCAAGCAACGACACTTTTGTCTCTTGTCAGGCTTATCCGATCATAGATCGGGGGGGCCAAACAAGCATTTGGATGATAAAAAGGAACAGCAGTCATGCGGACGCAAGCTCAAGTGGTTATTGTTGGTGGTGGCATCATGGGAGCCAGCTTGCTGTATCACTTGGCGGAAGAGGGCTGGACCGACAGCGTTCTGATTGAAAAGGGCGAGCTGACGTCAGGCTCGACCTGGCACGCTGCGGGGCAGTGCCCCAGTTTCGTCGGCAGCTATAACCTGGCAAAAATTCATCATTACGGAAACACGTTGTACCCAAAGCTGGAAGCCATGACCGGCCAATACGTCAGTTGGCACGGCTGTGGCGGTGTTCGGTTTGCGACAACAGAATCCGACATGCAGTGGTTCAATCACGTCGACTCCTTCAAAAAGCAAATCGGCTTTGAGATGGAAATTGTGCCACCTGAGGAAATCAAAAAGTATCACCCGTTTGTTGGGGTGGATGGCGTTTTGGCCGGTGCGGTCACCACCATGGACGGTCACTGCGATCCCGCAGGGGCGTGTATGGCGCTGGCGGCAGGGGCGCGGCAGATGGGCGCTGAAGTTATTCGGCAAACCCGAGTGACCAACATTCGAGCGTTGCCCTCGGGCGAATGGGAAGTCGAGACCGAACAAGGCAACATCATCTGTCAGCATGTGGTGAACTCGGCGGGGTGTTATGCCCGCGAAGTCGCTAAATGGGTTGGTGTTGATGTGCCGATGTCGAACATGTTGCACCACTATGTGGTGACCGAACCGATCAAAGAGTTCTTGGAAAGCGATGTCGAGGTGCCAGTCATCCGTGATCCCTATTGCGCCGCGTATTATCGCCAGGAACAAAAGTCAGGTCTAATTGGCATTTATGAAACCGAAGGGGCAACAACAGCGTGGAATGACGGCCCGCCTGCATGGGACTCAGAGAACGAGTTGTTTGAGCCGGACTTCGACAAGATCATGCTGTGGTTGGAACGGGTTATGGGCCGGATGCCGATCTGGGCCGAAAGCGGCATTCGCCGCACGGTTCACGGCGCCATCGCGCATACGCCCGATGCCATGCCGATGCTTGGCCCTGCGCCGGGTGTGAAGAATTATTGGATGTGCAATGGGTCTTCCATCGGCATCGCCCAGGGACCGGGGTGTGGCAAATACTTGGCCCAGTGGATGGTTCACGGCGAATCCGAGATCAACATGCAAGAATTCGATCCGCGCCGGTTCGATCCAAAGATCGATGATGGCTACATGAAAGATTGGGGCATCGAAGATTACCAAACCATGTACACCATGTTCTTGCCGGGCACGGAACAAGATGTGCAGCGCGAACGCCGTATCACGCCTTTGTATGAAAAGCTGAAAGCCAAGGGCGCGGTTTATACCACCGTGTTTGGCTGGGAACGGCCAAAGTGGTTCTCAACCGATGGCCGGACGGAAGAGCCGAGCTTTCACCGCAACAACACGTTTGATGTGGTCGACGCCGAATGCAAAGCCGTCGCTGAACGGGTCGGCATTCTCGACCTATCCAGCTTTGCTAAGTTTGACGTGACGGGCGCAGGCGCAGAAGACTTCTTGAACCGTTTGTCATCGAACCGGATGCCAAAACGGGCGGGCGGTATTGGCCTCTGTCACTTCTTAACTGAAAACGGCCATATTCAAACTGAGATGACTGTCACCCGTTTGGCCGATAACCACTATTACGTGCTGACCGGCGCGGGCCATGAATTGCTTGGTCTTGATCTTTTGCACCAAGGCCTTTTGGGCGGCGAAGACGTTACCATCACCAACATCACCGATGCTTACGGCATGGTCGCCCTGATGGGGCCGAAAGCGCGTGACGTATTGGCGGCTGTCACCGATGCAGACGTGTCGAACGAGTCCTTCAAATGGCTGACCGGCCAAGAAATTGCCGTTGCGGGTACAACCGTGCGCGCCCTTCGTGTTTCTTATGTCGGTGAATTGGGTTGGGAATTGCATGTGCCGATGGCTGGTATGGTCGCCCTCTATGACGCCCTGTGGACCGCTGGCGAATCCCATGGCATTGCCGACTTCGGCACCTATGCGCTGAATTCCATGCGCCTTGAAAAAGCCTATAAAGGCATGGGCACGGAAATGACCAACGAGATCACGCCGGTTGAGGCTGACATCGAACGCTTTGTGCGGTTGGACAAAGACGACTTCATTGGCAAAGCGGCTGTGATGAACCGCAAACAACAGGGCGGCGCGATCAAGTGTGTGTACTGCACCGTCGATGCAGGTAATACAGACGTAATGGGCGGCGAGGGCGTGTTTGATGGCGGCGGTAATCCGGTGGGTGTCACCACGTCGGGTGGGTACGGCCACCGGGTCGGAAAAAGCCTTTGTTTCGCGTATGTCGATACGCCGTTCTCAGAGCCGGGCACGACCCTGCATATTGATATTCAGGGCGAACGGCGGGCGGCAACCATCATCGCCGACCCGGTCTATGATTCAGCAAACGACCGCCTGCGGGCTTAGTTGTTTTTGGCCGGGGGAGTCACGGCGTCGATATAATTTAGGGCGTCGTTTACTGTTGGGAATAGCTCAAGCGGTGCCATGACTTTCTTCCCGTCTGGCATGCGGAATAGCCCATAAAGCTGAATGTCGCCTGGATCGGGCATTGACCCTCTGTGGCGAGTCTGCACGTCAACGATTTTAGCGTCAATACAGATTCCAGAAAAATAAGGTGCCTGGGCCTGACAGGCCTCAACGGACACGTCGCCGATAACCGTGTAATGTGTGCCGTAAGGGCTAAAATCATAGCCCTGCCAGAACATCACTCTGTGCTCTTCAATTTTTAAGGTGCCGACTTGTGGTTCGACAATTTGCCCGCCCATAATCCGGTATTCAAAACAGAGATCTAAATCGGGCGTTAAGACAATAAACTCCGATCCCGGCCAATCTGTTTCGATCGGATCAACCGTTGGAATTTCCTTGCCCAAGACAGAGCCAGGATACCATCGCAGCGTACCTAAACGATCAATCGAAAACTTTTCTGTCATGTGTTCGTAGTTGTCTCCCGATCTCCAAATCCGGACAAAGCACGTCGGCGGAATGACTTTGCCATTCAGCCACCATCCGGCCTGTGTGGCAGGTTGCTTTGGCTCCAGGTTTTTTGGCGCGCTGACACCGATGAGACTCCACGTATCGCCAATGAGTTTAGCGAACCTGATAGCTCCCCACGCGATGGCAAAGTCGCGCTTGCGGCCCTCTTCACAGGGCGCTTTGTGGGTCAGAATGTCCGTTCGCCATTCTTCGGTGAAGACGTCCTCAAAGGTTTTCCCTTTTAACAACGTCAGGCGCGGTCCGTACGATAGTTCCCGATCCGTCAGGCTGAACAGGCCTTCTAAGTCGCGGTTTTAGATGGCTGTAAAAATCTTGGTGGCAAAGGCGTTTGCCTCTGCCTGAATTTGTGCGTTGTCGCGGTAGCTCATATCTTCGATAACGCACGTTATCTGCGCCGTCTTGGGTTCCGAAGCCTGGGCATAAACGGCTGGTATTGCTATCAGCATGGCCAATGCGAGTATTCTGATCCTCAGCATCATATTTCTCCACAATTACTCTTCAATATGATCATAAACAACAATATGTCGAAAAAAGGGAAATAATATTTTTGCACATCTTTTTGGCGTGATCTGTAATGCGGCCTGTTGTGTCAACATCCCGTTCAGTTTTTCTGAACGGGACAACCGGCCCTCGACTGATGGGGGAGGGCGCGACACAGTGTCGCTATGACCTCTGTAACTTCCCGTCTCGGCCAATGGGCCGCCGATCTGTCGCTCGACGCCGTCCCCGGCGATGTTCAAGCCATCGCTAAACGTGCGGTGCTGGATACCACGGCGGTGATCATTGCCGGGTCAAACCTGGAACCCGTACCCCAACTTCGCGCTCTTCATGCCTCACACAGCCCGGCGGATCGGGCGATGATCTTTGGCACAGCGGCCCATGCTTTAGATTATGACGACACGTGTTTTGCGGGAGTTATTCATGGCTCGGCGCAAATCTGGCCTGCGGTGATGGCCATCGCCCAGGCGAACGATCTTTCAGGTGCTGAAATACTCGCCGCCTTCATTGCCGGGTCTGAGGTGTGTTATGCCGTCGGCGCGGTCTTTAACCGCCAACTCTATGATGCTGGGTGGATTCCTAGCCCAACGCTTGGCCCGCTTGGCGCGGCGGCGGCGGCGGCAAAAGCCCTGGGTTTGAACGCCGATGGGATCAGCCGGGCGATTGGGTTGGCGGCAGTGTCGGCTGTCGGGCTGCGGCCCGCCATGGGGACAATGGCCAAGCCAATCTTAATTGGCCGGGCCGCCCGGTTGGGGGTGGAATCAGCCCAGCTCGCTGCTGCGGGTGTCGATGCACCAGTTGATGCCTTGGCAGGTCGGCTGGGTGTGTTTGAGCGATTCGGTGCGGGCTTTGATCTGGATATGTCGGCCCTTGAAACGCTGGGTGGGGTATGGCGATTGCGGAACCCTGGCTTGGTTTTAAAACGCTTCCCGCTGTGCAGTTGCAGCCAAGCCGGTGTTGAAGCTGTTCTCGATTTGATGGCAGACCATCGTCTCGGTGCGGATGATCTCAAAACCATCCAGGCGGATGTGATGCCGATGATCACCGACACGCTGCGCTATGATGATCCACAAACCCCAACACAGGCGATGTTTTCTATTCCCTATCCGCTCGCCGTCGCGGCGCTTTCTGGCACGGTGACTCCGGTCGATATTTCGGTGGATCGTATCAACGACCCGGCGGTACAAAATATGATGAAACGGGTGACTTATGCCACCGACGAGACTGTGGCGGCGATTACCGATTTCCCAGAAGCCGCCCGCATCACCCTAACCACGACGGGTGGCGCACGCATCTCGAAAACGATTGAGGCCGGGCGCGGTGATCCCCGGTTCCCCATGGCGGCGGCCGAGATTTCCGATAAAGTTCATGCCTGTACTGACGCCATCTTCGGCGTTGAAAAAACCACGAAGATGATTGCTGCCTTTGACGCCTTAGACCAAGCCCAAACGATAACTGACTTATTCTCATAACAAGTTAGAAAGAGACTCTCAGCATGTATCCAGATCTCGCGCTTTATATTGATGGCACATGGACCAGCGGCACATCGGGCCACACCGAAGATGTCCTTGATCCGGCGACAGAAGTTGTTATCGGTGCGTTGCCTCATGCCGGGCTGGATGATCTAAACGCAGCGGTTGCCTCGGCCACACGCGGGTTTGCCCTGTGGCGCAAAACGCCCATGGCGGAACGTGCGGCTGTCTTGACCCGTGCGGCTGATCTGATTGCTGACCGGGCCTCGAATTTAGCAGCGATCATGACGCTGGAACAGGGCAAGACGCTGGCAGAATCCGCCGGCGAATGGGCGCGTGTTGTGGATACCTTGCGCTGGCACGCCGGTGCGGTTGATGCCCTGGCGGAAACCATCCACCCGGCGCGATCACCGCACCTAGTGCAAAAATCTGTGCCGGTGCCCGTGGGCGTTGCGCTTGCTCTGACGGCATGGAACTTCCCGGCCATCCTGCCGGTTCGGAAACTGGCCCCGGCGCTGATGGCGGGGTGTTCGATTATTCTGAAAGCATCGGAAGAAACCCCGGCCAGCGCCATTGAATTGGTGCGTGCGTTGGCGGATGCAGGGCTGCCTGCTGGCGTGGTCAATCTGGTGTTCGGTGTTCCGGCAGAAATTTCATCAACGCTGCTGGCCCGACCCGAAGTTCGAAAACTATCCTTCACTGGGTCGGTTCCGGTCGGCAAGCTCTTGGCCCGGCAAGCGGCGGATACCCTGACGCCGTGTACACTGGAACTTGGCGGTCACGCGCCAGCGATTATCACAGCCGATGCGGATATTGAGACCGCAGCGAAAACCCTCGCCGGTTTCAAAACTCGCAACGCGGGCCAAGTGTGCATTGCACCCAGTCGCTTTTTCATCGAACGTCCGGCCTATAAAGCCTTTATCGAAACCTTCCAAGCCGCGTTCGAGTCTCAGGTAATTGGTGCTGGGTCTGATGCGGCCACGACCATGGGGCCGATGGCGAACGCGCGCCGGATTGAGGCTATGGAAGGCTTCGTGGCGGACGCCGTGGGCCGGGGTGCGACAGTGGCAACGGGGGGTAATCGTTTTGGCAATCAGGGCTTTTTCTTTGCGCCAACGATCTTGGAAAATGTCCCCGCAGACGCCCAAATCATGACCGACGAGCCGTTCGGCCCCGTTGCCCCTTTGCAGCCGTTTGATGATCTGGATGCGGTGATTGAGACAGCGAACAGCTTGCCCTATGGCCTTGCCGCCTATGCGTTCACGGGCTCGGGTACGACCCGCGATATGCTCATTGATCGCCTTGAATCCGGTGGTGTTGCTGTGAACACCGTGTCTCCGGCCCAGCCAGAAACGCCGTTTGGTGGGGTAAAGGAGTCGGGCCTGGGATACGAAGGTGGGTTAGAGGGCATCTTGGCGTATACGCATAAAAAGCTGGTCAGTCCGCCCCCCGTTTAACGGCTGGACCCAATTGCGGTCTTTCCTCTTTGGAACGGTGCGCTAGAGTTCTTTCCGCAAACAACCAAGCGAGACATCATCCGTGTCGACCCGGTCCTTAACTCTGCGTGCTGTTGAAACGTTCATTGCCATTGTTGAAACCGGCAGTATGGCCGGGGCGGCCAAGCGTTTGGGTACGACCCCCTCCGCTGTCAGCCAGCAGATCAACAATTTGGAACAGGTCTTTGGCGTTCAGTTGTTTGACCGTCACCTGCGTCCCATCGGCCTGACGCCAGCGGGAACGTTGTTGCAAGATCACGCGCTTAAAATTGCCGACGCTGTTGAATCGGCAAAGGGTGCGTTGATTGATATGCATCTGTCGCGCATTCCACGGTTGCGCTTGGCTGTGATTGATTCCTTGGATGCGACAATCACGCCAAAGTTGGTGTCTGGTTTGGGTGATGAATTTGAAGGTTGCCATGTCGTTGCTTGGTCGGGCCGCTCGGAAGAACATCGCATCGCCTTGGAAAACCGCGCTGTTGATCTTATCATCACAACCGATCCTTTGGATTCAGACGCGCGCATTGAACGTCACGCCATCTTACGAGAACCCATGGTTTTGATTACCAAAAAAGGGGCTTTGGCAGACGGCAACAACATTCGTGCGGCACTAGATGACCGGCCGTTTGTGCGATACAGCCCGCGATCACCCTTAGGCCGCGAGATTGAACGCCATCTTATGCGCCTTCGGCTCACGCCGCCTCATCGCTACGAATTTGATTCATCACGATCCATTTTTGCGCTGGTGGCTGAAACCGATGGATGGGCGGTCACAACGCCGCTTTGTTATATGGATTCGATTGGTTTTCATGATGAAATCGACTGTCATCCGCTGCCGTTCGCAGGCCTAACCCGAACCATATCGTTGCTCTCGCGTGAAGGTGAACTGGGCCACATGCCCGCGCGTTTGGCGCACCGGTGCCGGTTGTTATTGCGCGATTCGGTGTTGCCATCGCTGAAAGAAATGCTGCCGTTCGCCAGTCCGCAGGTGATTGCCCCTGCGCCCCTCGATCCAACTGTTAAGATGCCAGCTGTGCCAGGGGCTATGGTCGAGGATGCATCCGTTCCGCCGCCAACCGAATAGGCCACCGTTCGCGGATTGCGGCATCGACTGCCGGGTCGATATAGGTTGGATAGTGATTGTCTAAGATGTTTTGTGTTTTTAGGTGTGCCCGATCAAGCATGTTGGTCGATCCCATTTCCTCCCAGGCGTCGGGACTGAGGCGATCTGATAGCTCTGGATAATAATAGTCGCGCTCCATGGCGGCGATGGTTTGGTCATGGCCTAAGAAATGCCCCGCGCCGAACACGGCGTCTCGAATAACGTCTAGAGCAATGAGATCGTCGGTAACTTCAAATCCTCGAATAACCCGGTGGGCAACGCCGATGATGTCATTATCAATCACCATGCCTTCAAACGAGGCCCCCAACAAACTGGCGAACATGCCTGCTGATTCGTAAACTAGGTTTGCCCCCGCCAATCCGGTGGCCAAAAGGCTAATGCCTTTTTCGTATCCGGCTTGGGCATCGGGTACTTTTGAATCAGCCATTGATGCCGCAACGCCAGATGGCAGGTCATAAAAATTGGCCATCTGTGCCGCCCCGGCGTTCATGACAGAAATCTCACCGCCTGAGCCAGAAAAAGCCCCGGTCCGTAAATCAATCACAAAGGGCCAATTAGAAAAAACGGTTGGGTGGCCGGGCTTGAACAAGTTGATCATAATCAAGCCGGCGAGCGTTTCTGCGACCGTGTGGACCAACATGGTGGCCAGGGGTGCCGGTGCCGTCGCGCCGGATTGCGCGGCGATGATCACATTGATCGGCATGTTGGCCTTGATGGCCTCGACGGCAACGTCGACCGCGTCTTCGCCGTACCGCAGGGGTGAAATGACCGGCGAGATATGCACCTTACAAAAGGGGCGTTTGGCAAAGCTGCCTTCGCCGCCGCCGATCATGTCAAACATCTCAATGGCGGGTTTGACGTACTCACCAACAAAAAAGCTGGTGCCAATGTGTTTGGTGGTTGCCGACGCAATGGCATAGGCGGTGTTAATATCCAGCTCGAAGTTGTCTTCTAAATCGGTTGCGACGACACATCGCGTGAACCAGCTGATGTTTTCCAAAGAATCAGCGATACGGGCAAAGTCATACAGATCAATTAAAGTCGAAGGCCGATAGGTTCCCGTTTCATAATCCAGTGTTCGAACGGCGGCACCGCCCGTGCCGTAATGAACTTTCGTTCCTGTCACTTCGATATCGTGTTTTGGATCGCGGCCATGCAGAACAAAGTTGCGCGCTGCTCCGGCAATGATGTCTTCGACAAACGCGCGCGGAAAATGCAGCCGACCGTGTTCATCCAGCCAGCACCCTTTGGCGATGGCTAGGTCAGAAACGATCTTTGGCACTTCGCCCATGCCGATGTGTTCCAGAACATTTTTCGCGGCGTTATCAATGCGAAGAACGTCCGCATCAGACAGCGGGCGGTACGCACCGCCGGTTTGGCCGGGCTTGTTGGGGTCCGGGCGACCTTCTGGCCCACCGGTCCGCATTTTGGTCCGGGCGGCGCGCCCCCCCGCTCTTTTATTGGCAGCACGTTTTTGGGTGGTGGGTTCGGTCATTGAAAGGCTCCGATCAAACGGTTCGGCCTGAATCGACCGGCAATGTTACCCCGGTAATGGTGCCCGATTCCGAGTCCGCTGCCAAATACACGGCAGCCCATCCCATATCTTCTGGTGCAATCAGTTTGCCGAGTGGCAGATTAGATCGAAATGTTTCTCGGCCCTGTTCGGTTTCTGTGCCGCCCATGAATTCGGCCAACATCGGCGTGTCGCCCGGTCCGGGGCAGAGGGAGTTTACGCGAATGCCATCAGCAGCGACTTCGAGAGCCAAACCTTTGGCAAAGTTCAGCGCGGCTCCTTTGGTTGCACCATAGACTACCAAATTCGGGCGGGGTCGCAGGGCGATGCCGCTGGCTGTGACGATAATGTTGCCGCTTTTTTGGGCTCGGAACGTTGGTAGCACGGCGTTACAGCTATGGAAGACGCCTTTGACGTTCACGTCGAACTGGCGGTCGTATTCGGCTTCTGATGTTTCTTCGACCGGGCAAGGCCGTTGGCCAAGGCCTGCATTGGCAACTATGATATCAAGGCCGCCGAATGTGTTTTTGGCCATATCAACGGCGGCATCTAACTGCGCCCGGTCTGTGACGTTGGTTTGAGCAAAGATGGCTGTGCCACCAGCCGCTTTGACGGTTTTAACCATCGCCGCACCCGTTTCGGGATTGAGATCAGCGATCACGACTTTTGCGCCTTCCGCAGCAAAGCACCGCACAATGCCGGCACCAAATCCTGATGCGCCGCCGGTAACAATGGCAACTTTGTCTTGCAGTCGTCCTGTCATGATTTTTTCCTCCCACGATGAAGCTCAATGATGAGGTGATCGTAGGGCTAATCTTGGTCCTCGGGAAAGTGACAGATGCGGTCATTAGATAAATTGACGAGACCATAAACTCAGGTCGGCTTCGGTTTGCCACCTCTGTTTTCCCGGTACGCCACAAACATTCCTGCGGCTGCAATGAGAAACAGACCCATTACTGCGCGTGTACTAGGGATCTCAGCCAGAATAATGTAAGCCAGGATGGCTGCCCAAATTAGATAGGTGTATTCGAACATTGAAACTATGCTGACGGGGGCGGCACGATACGCATACGACGAAAGAACGTGAGTGAAAGTCGCCAGGATAATGATCGGAACCATAATGACAGTGTCTGTGGGCAGAATGCTGAACAGAGGAAACACCAAGTGGTCGAGCGCCGCGCCTTGTTCAACCAACGGCATAATCAACGCCTGGCAGACAAACCAACCGATGACGGAGCATGATCCATGGATGAGTTGTGCCCAAAAACCAAAGGCCCAGGCGCTGACCTGTCCTTTGATGCCGCGCGTCAGAATGGCCGCGTGGGCATAGGCGATGGCGCAGCCGATGGGGAGGAGATAGACCCAGCGAATTTGATCGGGGCTCCATCCCATCACCACAATCACCCCAGCAAAACCGGTGCAAACGGCACCGAGCCTGTAAATGCCGACGCGCTCTTTTAGGTACACAAAAGACAGCACTGTCATGAACAGTGGGGCTGTGAAGAACAGGGCTGTTGCTTCGACGATGGTCATAAACGGCATCGATGAAAAGAACAGGGTGAAGGCTGTGAACATCAGCAAGCCGCGTAGGGCTAGGTAGGGCCACAGAGGCGTTTTTAGCCTCACCGTTTTTGGCATTAAAAAGCATAAGCCGACCAGCAAAGAGATAGCACCCGCGCCCCGCACAATACTGAGTTCCCAAATCGACATGTGATCAAACAGGCTTTTCGCTGCAACATCGCCGAACGCCATGAACAGGCTGGCCAACAAAATCGCCCCAATCGCGAAATGAATGGGGCCGGTCACGGCGTCGGACGCCGCCGCTGCGCGTGATGATAATCCGGCGGTGCGGACATCAGCCATTAGGCAACGGTTCGTTTGGCAGCTGCCCGCTTTTGCCGCCGTTGGGCGACAATGCGTTCGCGTACCGCAACATAGAACCCCGCCAGCACAATCAGCGACATACCAATGAAAGACCGCAGCCCAGGTTCTTCGCCGAGCATCAGGTAGGCCGCGAGGGCAGCAAGCGGGATATAGGTATAATCAAACACAGCAACGGCGCTGGCTTCGCCCACCATGTATCCGGTGGTGATCAAAAAGTGTCCGATAACCCCCAAGATCGATAGCGCAATAATCAAAATCCAAGCACTGGCATCTGGCCATACCCACGGTCCCATTATATGGCCCCAGGTTTTTTGGTTTTCTGGTGACAGTGGCATGGTCTCACCAACGATTAGCATAATGATCGATAGCAGTAAGAACGCGATATTTAACGAGAGCGTTAAGGATAATGCCGATTCAATGCCGCCAGATTTACGAACCGTGATCATACACATGGCATAGGCAAAGGCAGATAAAAGTGGCCACAGAATCCAGGGATTAAACGCTTGGCCAATTCCACTGATCACCAAGATTCCGATAAAGCCAACTATGACTGCACCAGCCCGGTGAAGCCCGACCTTCTCGCCCAGCAGAGGAATGGAAAGCAGCGTAATTATAATGGGTGCTGAATAAACAATGGTCGCAATGTCGGCGATGGGCACATATGGCAAGGCTAGGTAAAACGTCGTATACGAAACCAAAATCCACCCGGCACGGGCGCAATGGGCCTTGATATCTTTGGGCCGCAAAACGACGCGGTTGCCAGCGATGATACCAATCAGGAAGAACACCAAAATTGCCGCTGCTGAGCGAACAAATAAGACCTGCCAGACGGCCATGCCGGTAATCAGGTCTTTGATCGCGGTGTCTTGGAAAGCCCAAATGGCGGAAGCGCCAATGAGGCATGCGGCTGCCATGGCTGTGCGGTCTTTGGGCTCATTCTCATCATCGGCGCTGGTAACATATGCCGCCTCGTCATTAAGGGGAGAGATGAGCTCCGGGTCGGCGGCATAGGCAGCAGACATGGGTTCTGCCGGAGAGCTAGCATAGTCGGCGAAGGAGTCTGGCGCCTCGGTGGGGTTGTTTTTATCGTCCATAATGCCCCTTCTTCGGCGTTTCTTATCGCACTTATGCCCGATCAGAGCGCATGGCCGGTCTGCATAACGGCGGACCATGTAAAGCGAAGACTATGCCTTGCATCCCCTATCTGTTTCATGTTGGGCTGTCTTTGTGAATATGCAAAATGATAAATACACTCACCTAACCATGAGTTTTTAGAATGACGAGACTGGCTTCTAGATTGCCATCGCTGACGGCGCTTTTGGCGTTTGAAGCGGCGGCCCGGCACGAAAATTTTACCCGCGCAGCGGATGAGTTAGGTCGCACGCAAAGCGCTGTCAGTCGACAGGTCTTGGCGCTCGAAGCCGATTTGGGCGTTTCCTTGTTTCGCCGGGCCAGCCAATCCGTCAGGTTGACGCGCGCGGGGCATGATCTTCTAGCAGCCGTCACGATGGGTTTCGACCACGTCGCCAACGCGATTGATTCCTTGCGCACCGCAGGATCGGAAGGAACGGCGACGATTGCCTGTTCTCCGGCACTTGCCACGTTTTGGCTGATACCGCGATTATCCGAATTCTTGGCGGCTTACCCAGATGCCGATATTCGCGTCAGCGTGGTGGGGGATACTCTCGGCGATCCGGAGGCGTCTGATGCGGATTTGGTGTTCGTGTGGGGTAAAGGTGAATGGCCAGGATTGGTAAGCTCCTTGCTTGCCCGTGATGAAGTGCTGGCGGTTCGCAGTCCCGCCTATAAGCCGCGCGGGCCGATGGCCTGTATTGATGACTTGGCCCTTGAACGATTGTTGCATTTGGAACCACAGCGCCGTACCCGGGGCTCAGTTGAATGGCAAACCTGGTTGAATTGGTCGACGTGGTTTCAAGCGCTTGGCGCGGAAACGGAACCTAAAATGTCACGCGGCATTCATGTGAACAGTTTTTTGCACCTTATTCAGGCCTGCTTAGGCGGCGAAGGCATCGCTCTTGGGTGGCGAATGGTCATTGAAGATCACCTCAACAGCGGCGCTTTGGTGCCCGTTCTAAATCAACGCCACACTCTGGACGATGCCTATTATATTGCGTGGCCGTCAGAACGCCCGTTAAGCGACATGGCCGTCACATTTAGAGATTGGTTGATGGGCAAAGTTCAAAGTTAAGTCGGATGATTGAGCCTAATCAATGTCAGCTTGGCAAGACCACGATAGAACCCTGATATTCGCAAATCAGGGTGACATTCAAAATGGTGACGCACGCCTCAACGACGGGTTTGGCCAAAACAAGTTTTGCCAATACGGCGCTTGGACTTTCGTCTGAAGACGCGGCACAGGCATTGGCGAAGTACGGGGAAAATGGTCTACCGGAACCGCCCCTCGATACGCTGGCCGCAACCTTTGGTCGGCAGTTTAAGAATCCATTCATTTACATCTTGGGCGTGGCCGCTATTGCATCACTCGCGCTCGGTCAAATTCCAAGTGCCGTTTTTATTGTTGCCGTGCTTTTGATCAATGCAGGAATTGGCACGGTCCAAGAATATTCAGCGCAAAAATCGGCCGCCGCTCTTCGTCGCATGGTTCGTGGGCGTGCCACGGTTATCCGAGACGGGGTTCGTACAACCATCGACAGTACACAGGTGGTTCCGGGTGATTGTCTCATCATTGAAGGCGGCGATAAAATCGCGGCAGATGTGGAATTGGACCTAGCAACGGAACTGCTTGTTGATGAATCGATGCTGACTGGCGAGTCGGTTGCGGTTGCGAAGCTGGCCACAGGCGATAACCGTCATCTCTATGCGGGCACAATTGCTGTTGCGGGAACGGGTCAAGGCCAGGTGATCGCAACAGGTACCAATACAGAAATTGGCCGGATTGCGGGTCAGGTAGCCAAGCCTAAAACGGCAGAGCCGCCTTTGACAGTTCGTGTTCGTCGGTTCACGCATCGGGTTGCTTTTGGCATTCTGCTGGCGATTGCAGCCCTCATTGGCGTGATGATCCTGCGCGGATCGTATGCGGCGGGTGATATGGTTTTGATGGCGGTGGGATTGGCCGTTTCTGCGATCCCCGAGGGTCTGCCCGCCGCTTTGACGGTTGCGTTGGCCATCGGGATGAACCGTATGGCTGCTGTCAACGTCATCATCCGCCGCCTGGTTGCTGTCGAAGCCTTAGGGTCGTGTACCTTCATTTGCTCGGACAAGACCGGCACGTTGACGGTAAACGAGCTTACGGCAAAGCGCGTTTTGTTTGCCGATGGATCATCCGCTGGTATTTCCGGTGAAGGGTTGGATATCCATGGCAGTCTGCATGGACTGCCGGGACAACAGGTGCGCGATGCTTTGTGGGCCAGATTGTTTCTGGTCGCCACACGGGCGAACGATGCGGCCCTGGTTGTAACCGACACAGACATGCGCGGCGAAGGGGACACGGTTGATGTGGCGTTCTTGGTTCTCGCTGAAAAGATAAAGTCGACCTTGGCCAACGTTGACCTTGTGGTCGGCGATCAACTGGATGCCATTCCCTACGCCTCAGAGCGCGGGTGGAGCGCCAGCCTAAACGAAGACGACAGCGGCGGTCGATGGGTTTCAGTTAAAGGAGCGACAGAAAATGTTATGGCTATGTGTTCCACCATGGTTGTTGATGGTGAAAACAAGCCCATAGATAAGGCGGCTATTTCCGCCCGTGCGAATGCTTTGGCGCGCCAAGGCTACAGGGTCCTGGCGCTTGCCGATGGGGTTCACGATTCGTTGGATGCGTCACCCAGCGGGCTAACATTCTTGGGCGTCGTGGGGATGATTGATCCCCTTCGACCTGATGCAGCCGGTGCCGTTGCGCGGTGCCACGAGGCTCATATTGACGTCGCGATGATCACCGGCGATCACCCTGAAACGGCACGGACGATTGCCCTAGAGTTGGGCATCATTGATGAGCACGCCCGCGTACTAACCGGACTCGAAATCCAAGACATGAACGCTGCCGACCTTGAAGTGGCGGTCGATCAAGTGCGGGTTTTTGCCCGTATTCGCCCTGAACAAAAGCAGCGTATTGTCGAATGTCTCATCGCCTCGGGGCATTACGTTGCGGTAACGGGGGATGGCGTGAACGATGCTCCTGCCTTGCGCCATGCAAATGTTGGCATTGCTATGGGATTGCGCGGAACTGATGTCGCCCGTGAGACCGCCGACATTATTTTGACCGATGATAAGTTTGCTTCAATCGTCGCGGGCATTGAGCAAGGGCGCATTGTTTATGCCAATATACGCAAAGTCATTGCCCTGCTAATCTCGACGGGTTGCAGCGCCATCTTGCTGTTTTTCCTCTGCGCCTTATCGGGCCTGCCCATGCCGATGACGGCGGTTCAGTTGTTGTGGTTAAACTTGGTTGCCAATGGTGTCCAAGATGTTGCGTTGGCGTTTGAGCCAAAAGAAGGCGATGAGCTTCAAAGGCCTCCGCGTGAGCCGTCTGAGCCCATCCTTGAACGGCACATGATCCAACACATCGCCACGAATGGAATTTGGATGGGCGTTGGGACGTTTGTGGTTTTTGATTACTGTTTAGAGGTCGGCATGGATATTGATGCCGCCCGTAACGTGATTCTGATGCTGATGATCTTGTTCGGTAACATTCATGCCTTGAACACGCGGTCTGAAACACGGTCCCTGTTCAAAATGTCTATCGTGTCTAACCCGCTCTTGTTGGGTGCCGTGGTTGCGGCACAGAGTGTGCACATTTCAGCCATGCATATGCCCTGGATTTCTAACGTGTTGGGCCTTCAGCCGATTGCCATAGAAACGTGGTTTCTTCTGGCAGCCGTCGCGGCAAGCCTCATCATTGTTGATGAGGTCGCGAAATGGATGACCAGAAGGCACATGCGAACGGCTTAGTCGCCTAGGGCTTCGAGGGTCCAAGCTTGCAATGCCCGAATGGAATGCTCACTCAGCAACCCGCCATTGGGGTCTAACACCAGCGGGCCGGGCCGATACCCTTTGTTGCCCATGCCACGCTGAACCGCATTCACCAACCGCACGTCTTCCATAACGGTGGTGTTGTAGTCTTGTTCGGCCAAGCGAACGGCAGATTCTGTTTCTTCGCCATTGATCGTGTACCACCCCCGGTGGACCATCGTGGTTTGGTGATCGACAGGACGGAATAAATAGGTGTTTAAGGTATTACCTGGATAGACCTGAAACGAAAACATTGGCCATAGAAACCAACTAGAATACTCCGTCGCGTGTGGGCGCGTTGTATCAAACTCGTAGGTCATGCCTTCATCGGCAGCCGGTTCAGCCGTGTGTCGCAAACTATATCCATTCGGGTTCACATTATAGCTGTTGGGTTTGATCACGCCGCTGGCAAACGTCGGGTGGTTCAATTCGCAGTGATAGCATTCAGAATAGTTTTCAACGCTGACTTTCCAATTGCAGTTTTCCTCAACCGAGACCCATTTCATAAGTTTCAGGCTGTCGGCATCGGGCAGAAACTCGGTTAGGTCTTCGCGAACACCAGGGAACCATGAGTCCATTGGTTGCGCGGCGTTATCAAGGTTGACGTAGATAAATCCTAAAAACATTTCGACGCGAACTTCGGTAAGGCAAACATCCGCCGCATCAAAACCGGGTGTGCTATCCGCGTTCGGGGCTTTGCGAAGGCGGCCATCCAATTCATACGACCACGCATGATACGGACAGACCACCAACCGCTTATTTCCCGTCCCGGTCAGTAAGCCGTGGGCGCGGTGTTGGCAGACGTTGTAGAATGCTTTGACATCACCAGATTTGCCGCGAATACAAAACAAATCCTGACCGCAAATTTCAAACGTAAAGTAGTCACCGGTTTTTGGAATATCGGCCGCGTGCCCGGCAAACTGCCACGTCTTGTAAAAAATAGCCTCTTTCTCACGCTCAAAAATCTTTGGGTCGGTGTAATACCGAGCAGGCAGCGAGCGGATAGGCTTGGTCTTCAGATCAATCGCAGCGGTGGTCATGGCGGTGTCTCCAAAGGAAGGGGGCTAGTGTGGTGGATTTGAAGTTCATCACATTTTTTGAGGCGATCACTTTAGGGAACTTCGAATCCAAAACCACACGAGATCAATATGTTACTAGTGTCCGGATCGAATCTGAAGTTCGTATCATTTGGGACATCCGCTTTTCGAACTTCAGATTCGGGACACTAGGTTGTAGCGAACAATTAACGAATAGGCTTTCATAATTGGTTTGATGTTTAATTATGGAGTTACGGTGATGCCAGATTATCAAGAGTTAACGGAAGACCAATGG